>Ga0302324_100001478_pt1 | contig 57067 bp, 44 predicted proteins | sample Palsa_T0_1_FD_201949 | JGI IMG/M metagenome (GOLD analysis project Ga0302324, IMG submission 201949) | Peat permafrost microbial communities from Stordalen Mire near Abisko, Sweden - Palsa_T0_1 | ecosystem: Environmental > Terrestrial > Soil > Palsa > Peat permafrost | place: Sweden: Abisko...
TCTCGATGATAGCGATCTCGATGTTGCACTTCTCTCGTGAAAAAGTTGAGCTGATTCGGTGCAGCAGGCCGGGCTGATCCTGTGCGATCACCTCTACAAGCGTGCTGTGGCCGGAACAGGTGTCATCGATTTTCACTCGCGTCTCGACTTTTGTCTTTGGCGGGCGCCGCTTTTCCGAGTGCAGACGCTCGCGTAGCATTCGATCGAGATCAACTTTTCCGGCCAGTACATCAGTGATGCTGGATTGGAAGCGTTCCCACTCCGGCAAGTTTAGTTCCAGAGTTCGAAAACGGTCGGTGAAATAAAAAGTATCGACAACCGTTCCGGCCTGATTTGAAAACGCGGCGGCTTTCACAATATTCATGCCCCAGGCCGCCAGAACGCCGGCCATGGTGGAGAAGAGAAACGCACGATCGCAGGTAACCAGCGTGAGTTCGTACCAGTGGCGTCCGCGGCGTAGCCTGAGCTGCACGGGATCTTTGTCGAGCCGCGTGGCCATTTCCAGGTGCGCCATGACTTCCGCCGCCGCGTGCGTGAGCAGGTAGCGGCGCGGAAGTCCCTCGAGAAAAGTATCCAGCCGGTTGCCGACGGTGGAGGCAAGAGTGCCCAGGTGTGCCATCACTTCGTCGTGGGCGTCCACATGCAGCCGCTGATCCAGGCTGCGGTTGAGATGATTCGCGGTGGCAATATAGAGCTGCCAGATGTTTTCCGCCTTCCACGGCGTGAGGGCCTCGGGATTGACCGCTTTGATGTCGGCGTAAGTCAGCAGGCAGAGCATTTTCAGCCGCTCCGGCGTTTCCACTTTTTCGGCAAAGGCCCGCACGGTTTCGAGATCGAAGATATCCCGGCGCAGAGCCGCGCTCATCTCCAGATGGCGCGCGATGAGAAACAGGACCGTTTCGCGATCCGGCTGGTCCAAATCAAGACGCGCGAGAATACTCTGGGCAATATCCACGCTGGCTCGAACATGATCGCCGGTCTGGCCGCCTTTGCCCACATCATGCAAAAGCAGGGCGAGGTAGAGCAATTCGGGCTGCTCGAGTTCCTCCAGGAGTTCGGCGTAGCGCTGATCCCATTTCGATTGCGACTGGCGCAGCGCGTGAAGGTTGTCGATGGCCACAAACGTGTGTTCATCGACGGTGAAACGATGAGAGTAGTCACGTACCACGAGAGCGTCGATGGCAGCAAATTCCGGGAATAGCAAGGTGAGCAGGCGGAGCGAATGCATGGCGCGGAGTGCATCTGCCGCATGGGGAGCGACGAGCGTGTCCTGAAGCGAATGCCACAACTCCGCGCCTTTGGGAAGCGCAGACGCAAACGACGGAAGAGAGCGCTCGATTTGGTATTCAGCGTTTGAGCTAAGCGTGAGTCCATGGCGGGCGAGAAAGCGGAACGCGCGCAGGATGAATTCGGGATCGCTGAGCGCGGCGGGCTGGCGCAAGGAGAGCACGCCATCCTCAACGGAAAACTCCGCATTCGAAAGCCGCGAACGCAATTGCTGGAACTGGTGGCGAAGGGAGAGCCTGGCCGCGGGGATTTCCTCCAGAAGCTGAATGCAGACGTGGTGAACGGTGCGCGCGTGGCCGAAGTACACGCGCATCCAATCGGAAGCGGTGAGAGCCTTATCCACGCCATCGTTCGAGGAAGGAAGCGCCCGGGATGAATCGGCCACTCCGATTTTGCGTTCGGCAGCAGCGTCCTGGGATTCCCAAGTCAGCGTGTTATCGTCGCGGTTGTGACGAAAGTGCAGGAAACATCGAATGGACATGAGAGAGTCCAGAGCTGCTGCAAACTGTTGCTGAATCGAGATCGGAAGAATGGCGTTATCAGCAGGCCAAACGTGATACTTTTCAATGGCTGCCAAAAGTGACAGCCAACTGACCACATTGTAATCGCGAAGTCCCCCGGGCCCGTCTTTGACGTTTGGCTCAAGATGAAACACGGTGTTTCCGAATTTTTCATGGCGCGCTCGCGTAAGTTCTGCCAGGCGCCTTACGATTTCGTCGGACGCGTCCACGATGAGTTTCGGAATCACCTCGGCGTGCAGCCGCGCAAATAGCTGCTGGTCGCCTGCAACATATCGGCAATCAAGCAAGGAAATCGCGAACTCGGGATTGGTGGTGTCGAAATGGGCGCATTCGGCAAGCGTGCGCGTGGCGTTGCTGAGCTTCAACCCAAGATCCCAAAGTTCTTGCGACAATTTCCGGATGGGCTCCTTCAGCTTTGCGTCCATTCCATTGCGTGCGTGAAGAAACAGTATGTCGATATCGGAACAAGGGAAAAGCCAGCGGCGGCCGAAACCTCCGAGCGCAACGAGGGTGAAGTCCGGCGGACCGTCCGGTTCAGCGGACACGAATTCCTTCCAAAGGCGCTCCACCATGGATTCGATCAAGGCAGTGCGCCCCAGCAGAGCGGCGCGGCCGGAGCCTGTGCTGACGAACTGATCCCGGATGCGCGTACTTTCTTTTGCGGAAAAATCGCGCAGTTCCGTAATAAGCGATGGGTTCGTTGGCATGGCCGTTGGTTTAGAAGTTCCCGATGGGTCCGATGGAATTGCTCCTTACAATCCTCGCTGCGGCGCTTGCGATCCCGCTGTCAGCATTTCAACTGCGTCTTCGGGATACGCCAACATGCCAAATTGCGGCACGTCCAGACCGGTCAGCTCAACCTCCCGGGTCACTCGCATGGAACGCCACGCGTTCACGCCGGAGAAAACAATATACGTCGCTCCAAACGCATAAATCGCCAAGAGGGTGGCGCCCCCGAGCTGCACCAGGAATTGAGACCAATCACCGTGAAGTAAGCCGGTGACGCCTTGGCCCGCTTTGCCCAAGTAGGCAGCCGAGCCCACGCCGTTCCAACCGGCGCCGTAGGTGCCATCGGCAAAAATTCCCAGGGAAACCGCGCCCAGCCATCCGCAATATCCGTGAACCGATATGGCGCCGCACGGATCGTCAATTTTCAGGACTCGCTCGTTGAAGAGAACGCCCGCGCAAACCAGGCCGCCGGCGAGAATGCCGATGATCACGGACGCCGTGGGCGATACGAACGCGCAAGGAGCCGTAATCGCCACCAAACCAGCAAGCATTCCGTTGCAAGCCATGGTGATGTCGGGCTTGCCGAATAGCCTGTACCATAAGAGCATCGCGGCTGCAGACCCCGCTACCGCCGCGAGATTCGTATTCACCGCCACGACCGAAATGCGAAGGTCTGTCGCGCCCAGCGTCGAGCCCGGATTGAAACCCATCCAGCCAAAGAGCAAGAGAAACGTGCCGGTAACAACGAACACAATGTTGGAAGCGGGGAATCCTCGAGGTTTTCCGTCCGGCCCGTATTTACCAAGCCGCGGCCCCAGGATCACTGCCAGGGCCATGGCGCAAAATCCTCCGATGCCGTGCACCACCGACGAGCCGGCAAAATCCACATAGCCATGCCCGAGGTGCATGCTGGAGCCCAGCTGCGACATCCATCCTCCGCCCCACACCCAACATCCGGAAATCGGGTATAGCAAGGCGCCGATAAACAGCTCGCACAGCAGGAAGGCCCAGAAAGTGATGCGTTCGCAAATCGCGCCCACAATAATGTAGCCGGCGGTTTCCATGAACACCACTTCGAAGAGAGTCAGGCAATTACTGCTCGCATCGTAAGCCGGACCAGTTAAGAAAAATCCTTTGCCTCCCAGGAATCCCCATTGGCCGCTCCCGATCAGAAAATGATTCAAAGTGGGTGTGCCGCCGAGATTTGAGGGAGCGGCATTTACCGCGATCGCGCCAAATTGGAAAGCGTAGCCCACCGCGTAGTAGGCAAGGAACGCGAAAACATAAGCGGCGAAATTCAGCATCATCAGATGCCCCGCGTTCTTTTTGCGCACCAGTCCGCAGGTAAGCAGGGCAAAACCGGCTTGCATGAACAGCACGAGGTATCCGGTGAGCAGCGTCCACGAGAAGTTCGTGGCGATGCGCGTATGGCCCACGCCATCCGCAAGCTTCATTGCCAAAGGCTCCTTGGCCGCCTGGGTCTGGAACTCCTCGAAGTCCTTTTTGTTTTTCGCGTAATCGGGCGCGCTGGTATCGGTCGGCTCGGGCACCACAAATGGATTGCCCGCGGCATCAACCACCGAAGTCTTATCGCCGGTCGCCGTGCCGGCGGGATCGGCTTGCGCTTGGTCCGCCAACGCGATGCTTAGCGAGCCGCACAAGAATTGAGCAAATACCAGAATCAGGATCGCTTGGGGTATCCGCTTCGTAATGCTCCGATTAGAGAACTGCATGGGAAGCTCCTTTGTTGCTTCAAGGTAAGGCCAGCGTCCAGTGCACGGGTTCGCCATCAGAATATTCAAATTGCGCCGGGACCACGTTCCCCTGTGCGTATGCGAATGACGTCTTCCAAAGACGAGACGAAAATCTTGCCGTCGCCTATGACTCCGGTTCGCGCGCCCTCCACGATGGCATCCACGACTTGCTCGACAAGTTCCTCCACCACGGCAATGGTCACGAAGATCTTCGGTAAAAAGTCCACGGTGTACTCCGACCCGCGGTAGGTCTCGGTGTGGCCTTTCTGCCGGCCGAATCCGCGGACTTCGGAAACCGTCAGGCCGGTCACGCCCAGCGCGTTAACCCGCTGCTTGACCTCGTCGAGCTGTGAAGGTCTGATCACGGCATCAATTCGCTTCATTTTTTGTTACTCCTTTTGTTCTCTCGAGCGAAAAACCCGCCGCAGGCAAGAAGGTATGGAACCTAGTAACTTGCAATGAGTCAAATAAAAAACGTTGATGGATTGCATCAAGTTACCAGCCGTTGACGGTGGTTCGCAAGGCTCCAACTTACCGCAGAATTGCTTGGAGAGAAAAGAAACTCAGGTTGGCTTCCTGGCGCCAGAGGCGCGGGCCGATACCCAGACGTGGCGGGAGTGGGGGCTAGAGTACTGCGGTCACCGCGGTTCCAGCCGCGGCGAAAACGGAAGACATTTCCGCCCGCGCCAGCGGAAGAAAGCTATCTACAACGCGGGAATCGAACTGTGTGCCGCTTGCAAGCAACAATCGGCGCTCGGCTTCCTCGAACGGCATGCCCTGGCGGTAGGGGCGGTTCGAAACCATCGCGTCGAAAGCATCGATCACCGAGACGATACGCGATCCAATGGGGATTTCTTCGCCCTTGAGTCCGCCTGGGTATCCGGTACCGTCATAATTTTCGTGATGATGCAAAATCATCAGGCTGGCGCGTTCCATACCAGGGACTTGCCGAAGGACGGCCCAGCCGTACTCCGGATGCTTCTTCATGAGTTCGTATTCCTCGAAGGTTAGTTTCGCAGGCTTGTTTAGAATTGCGTCCGAAATACCGATTTTCCCGATATCGTGCAAGAGGGCCGCAACTTCGATATCACCCAGGGAATCGCGATCGAGCCCCAACTGCCCGGCGACGTGGAGAGCCCATTCCGCCAGGCGCGTGCTGTGCACACCCGTGTTCAGGTCTTTCAGATCCAGCAGTTGATTGAAAGCACAGATCAAGGAGCTGCGCAGCGCGGTGAGTTGCTCCTCCATGAGCTTCACGTGCAGAGCCGGATGCGCCCGTCGATCAAATTGTTCCGGCGCAGTGCCGCCGGATAAAGGCTGCGCCTGCGCCAAAACATCAATGCCCGAGAACGGCTTACAGCCCGCTGCTTGCTCCCAGATGTCCATGTGCAGGAACCCCCTACTGAAGCAATCCCCGGATCGGGTTCAAGACCGACAAAGTGCCGTAAACGTCCAGTCGCCCGTTACCCATGTTCAGACCAACCCACTTCGCGTGAGCGATCATCCAAGCCACTTGATTTACGTTAAACGCGGATTGCAGATTGAGTACCAAAGAGGAAGTTCCCGCAATCATCGGCGAGCTGAAGGACGTCCCCCAACCTGCGGCGTAGGTGGAGAATGGATACGTCGTGATCACACCTTCTCCGGGCGCCGCGACCCACACAATCTGGTCCCCGTAGTTCGAAAACGTGGAGCGCTGATCTTGATTATTCGTCGAAGCCACGCCCATCACGTTTTGGATTCCCGCGGGATAAACCATTTCATTTTCGCCGTCGTTGCCGGCGGAAGCCACGCAGATCACATTGTGAGCATTGGCGTAATTAATCGCGTCCTTTAATTCGGTCGAGCTCGCGGTCATGTCAAAGCTCATGTTTATGACGTTTGCATTGTTTTGCACCGCGTAGTAAATCCCGGCCAGAATGTTTGAAAGGGATCCGCTTCCGTTCGCGCTAAAGGCCTTCACCGGAAGCAGTTTTGCTGTCGGCGCGACCAAATGGATGACGCCCATCACCATCGTCCCGTGTCCGAAGGCCGCGTATTGAGAGCCGTCGAGCATGGCAGCGGTGTGCTGATCCAGCATCGCGGCAGTGTGCTGATTGACGTAAGCTGCCGCGCAGGTCTCGCAGGGCGGCGGTGCTGACATCGAGATGTCGTTCATCTCCGAGCCGCCGGGCTGATTGCGCGTGAAATCGTAGCCCGGGAGGAGCAGTCCCTGGAACGCCGGATGATTGGGGTCCACTCCGGTATCGATGTCCGCGACGATTCCGCCTCCAGAAACATTAAAAGTGCTGTGGGCCTGAGCCAAACGAATAATTTGAGAGGCGGGTTGATTCACATAGCCGTGGGTCACCGTGTTGCCGTAGTAATTTACAGGCGCGGTGTCCCACAAGCCTTGCGGCGGCGTCGAAGAGCTCGTTTGATTGGTGTTGTTGGGCGGAATTACCAGCGCTTGATCGGGCTCGGCGTCGATGATTCCGTCAACGAGCAGGAGCAGATTCGCGAGGAGCTGGGGCAGAAGGCCCTGAGCGGGCCTGACCACGAAGACCTGGTTCAAGTTGCCGTCCAGATTGCCGACCACGGTGCAGCTGTTCAAAAGGCAGACATTTTGCAACCCGGGAAGACCGAGGTTCGTCCGCACGATTACTCCGGGTTGAGGGCCTTGGGTGTTCGACAAGACTTGCCCGATGGTCGGAAGGAGGCCGGTCAAGATGCCTTGGGCCGAGGCAGGACGGCCCCAAACTCCGAAAACCAGCAGGACGGAAAGTCCGATTAGGCGCCTCATGATTGCATCTGCTCCTTTTGCGCTACGGCCGGTAGTTCCGTTTGCCCCGGAACTGCCGCCCTTCAAGTTTCGTTTCGGCGACGTCCTCCGGCAATGGTACAAGCGGCTACATACCGTACTGTGCGCATCAACCTTTAGTTCTAGTACCTTTCTTCCTTGCCGTGATACTGCTTCTAACCCTTTTTGGATCAGCCGAGTGCGGAGGATAGCCACCCTGGCTGGGCGTAAGCTCAATCAACGGCAGGATGATCTCGCCCCTACCAGGTAAGGTCACGCCTAGCCGGAAGCCACCCTCTAACCGGCAATCCAACTGGAATTCTCCGAACGAGCTGGTTACCGATTCCGCGAACACCTTTTTGCCTTTTACGAGTGTCACGGGAGCCCCGGAGACGCGCTCCTCCGGATCGGTCGAGTTCAAGACTTGCCCAATAAGGACGACATTTTCCGAGTCCATCTGCGGCTCGATCCGTAGATCGACCCGGTAGCTCTCGACCGAATAAAGCAATTGCCGTGAGGCACTTCCGGAAGACCGGACACCCGCCGGCAAGGGCGTGCGAAAGCTATCGAAAAGCAACGCCGCCACCTGCGATTTTCTGGCGGGCTGCCGATGCGCTCGCTGGTTTTCAAAAATAGCTTGAACCGTGCGAACAGCCCCGTCAGGGGGTTCGTAAGCCGGCTCGCGTTGCGCGGTCTGCTGCAAACGGCGCCACAGGCTCAGTTCCTTTCGGCATGTCTTGCAACCGGTCTCAAGGTGGTTTTGCATCTTTGCCTTTTCATCCTCCCGAAGTACGTCTCTTGCGAAATCAACCCACTTTTCGAGCGAATAATGTTGCATTCCGTTCCCCCCAATCTGATCTTCAGCTCTTTCTGAGGTCTAGAACCTATCTCCACCGACAACACATAAGGGTAGGCACAAGCGGAAAAAATATAGGAGGCGTGGAAAAAGATTGCCTGCCACTAAGTCCTTTAGAATTTGCCGATTAGAGTGAAGGGGGCCCAGTAGTAGGGGTGCGGATGGCGCTCTCGCAGCTCGATCATGGCGCCCTGCAGCGCGCTGGCTTTGCTAAGCCCGTCCTGGCAGAGCCGGTAGAATCGTGCCATAAAATCAGCGGTGCTCTGGTCGTGAACGTCCCATAGAGTCAGGAGCAAGGAATGCGCTCCCGCGTGGAGAAGTCCACGCACGAGGCCGAGTAACTCATCTCCCGGCGTGACTACGTTCATGCCCGTAGCACAACCGCTCAAGGTCACGAGTTCCGCGTCGAGCTTGAGCTGGTAAAGATCGTAGAGGTTCAGATAAGCATCGCCCAGCCGAATACCCGAGAACATCGGATTGTCCTGTCGAAATCTGCCGTGCGTGGCGATGTGAATTATCCGGGACTGCCGGCCCTTCTCGCGCAAGATTTGCTCGTTGGCGGCCGCTCCCAGTACCAATTCTGCTTGTGGTAATGTCTTGGCCACCGCACGCACTTCCTCCAGAATCAGCGGGGCCCGCGCGTCCGGAATTCCCAGGACGAGAGAGCCGCCCGAAACGTGCGCGGGCTTTTCCTGGCAATGAGCAAAAATAGTGGCGCTGGGCGCATAAGAAATTGTGAACGAATCGATCAGGTAGCCGGTCTCATCCACCAAAGCGTGGAACGGAAGGTAGTGCAGCACGCCGTGCGGCACGATGATTAAGTGCCGCGCCGGCAGGTGAGCTCGAACCGGGGCCAGGACCTCTTCGTAAAGCTGGCGCAAATGCTCCTGCACCACGCCGATCATGGATTTCTCAAACGTCGCGGTATAGGCCGCACCCAGGTTGAATTTCGAAATCTGGAAATGCAGCATGCGCAGCACGCTGACTACGCGCGAAACCGGCGTGAGCGGCACGATCTTGAGGTCCTCGCGAGTCAACACGGCAGCAATGAACTGGCCCTTCAGGCTGAAGTACTCTACGAGCGCGGAGCGCGGAGGCAAAGACGCGCGAATACTTTCGAGCGATCTCCCCGCCGGGCTGTGTTTCGCGTTTTCCTCCGACTGCGGCAATTCGCGTAGCACGCGCAAGAGCTCATTCTCGTGGGCCAGCGCTTGTTTCTGCAGCTTCTCGATTCGATCGGGAGAGGGCTCCTCCGCGCGCAACTGTTCGATTTCGATGCGCCGGTAATACCAATTGAGTTCCTCGCGCATTTCTCGGATGCGGCGAACGAGGTCGCTCTGTCCCGCGTCGGCGGGCCGAATGGCCGGACCCGAGCGCATCAGAAGCTCCGCCAGGCTCCGCGATTTCGCCAGTTCGATGTAACCGAACGACTCCTCGGCGGCCTTCGGCCTTTCGGTCCGAATCAGGCAAAGCTCCACCAGACTCTCGTAAACCTCCAGGCGATTCTTCATGAAGGCGATCTTTAGTTCCTCGCCTCGCAGGCTGCTGCGAAGGGTCTCCAAAGATTCGCGTGCCGTCTGGAAGGAATCGTAGGCCTTCGAAAGATCTCCGGCAGCCTGCTGGATTTGGCCCTGTAGAAAATGCGCCTGATAGTGAAGTACGGGCGCCTCCAGACCGGCGAGCCGCTCGATGGCCCCGGACGATTCGGCTTGCGCTGCCGCTAGTTCACCCGTGCGCAGAGATATTCGCGCGAGCAGCAGATGACAAAGGACGGCCTTGCTCGGCAGGAACGAGCCATCAAAAAATTTCGCTGCTCCGGAACACAGACGCCGCGCTTCGAATAGCCTTCCTTCGTTGTAGAGAACGACGGCTTGGTACAAGTCCATCAGCCAGGGCCACACCAGGTTCTTCTCGCTCGCGAACTTTGCGCGCGCTTGCGCAAACAAATCGAGCGCGCCCAGCGCCTTGCCCAGCTGACTCAATGCCATGGCTTCATAGGCCTGGCATTTTGCTTGCTCGTACCCCATTCCTAATTTCTGGAAGCGCACATAGCCTTCGTGAGCGGATTCCTTTGCTTCCGCGCTCAGGTTTAATTCCAGGTATATTTCCGCCAGATCCAGGTAGCACAGCGCCAGAACGTGCGCGTCCCCATTCTTTTCGCACTCCTCTCGCGTGGCGCGCAACATGTCGATTGCCCGGCTGTATTCGCCCCGCAGATAATAGAGATACGCAATGTTGTAGTCGCTCTGCGTCACCAGCAGCGTCATGCCGTGCCCGACGCACATTTCCCTCGCCCGCTGGTAGGTCCCGAGCGCTCGCGGGAAGTCATTGAGCGTAATCAAGCAGACGGCCATGTTGTACAGCGCCACGGCGAGTCCTTCGGAGTCGCGAAAAGGCAGCAGCATCTCGTAGGCCCGCTCGTAGCAAGCTAGTCCTTCTTCAAAACGGTCCTGGCGGTGATAGATGTTGCCGACGTTGATTTCGACATGGGCCCAGCGTTTCTCGTCGCCCAATTCCCGGAAGAATTTCTTGGCGGCTTCGGCGGCCTCAAAAGCATCGTCGTATTTTCCGAGCAGGATGAAAGGCTGGATGGAAGGAATCAGCGTGCGCGCCTCTTCCGACGGATTTTGAATTTCCCGGAAGATGCGCAAGGCCTGCTGGTGAAACTCGAGCGCGTCTTGATTATTGCCGAGCATGTACAAGGCGTTTCCCTTGGACCGCAGGCTGCGGCCGAGTGCTTCCTTGTTCCGCAGGCGGTGCGCGATCTCCACGCTCGCTTCCGCGAGAACGAGAGCCTGGTGGGGGTTTTCGCGCAACTTGGTGCGCACCACTTCATGCAATTGCTGGACGACCGCGTCATCGACCAGCCCTCGATGCGAAGCAATGAATTTGTTGCGCCTGGACTTGGTGGTCAGAGCGGACAGTTCCCGGAGAACCTTCTCCGGGAGTCGATTTCGCTTGCGGCCCGCGCTCACGAGAAGCCTGCTTCCAGCAAATGCCGGCGTAACTTTTCCAGACAACGCTGCCGGATGAACCCGATAGATCCCACTGCAATTCCCAGCGCCTGGGCGATTTCCTGATACGGGCGAGCGGGCTCGTCGTAGAAAAGCATGTGCACCAACTCTCGGCAGCGTGGCGATAGCTCGGCCATGGCCTGCCGCAGGCTTTGTTCGTCTTCCGCTTCCCGCAGAATTTCCTCGGCTCGTGGGGGAGTGCTCAGTTCCAATCGATCATCAGCCGGATCCGAGATTTCCGTGCGCCTCTCCTGCTGTTTCCTGTGGAAACATTTGTGGGCGGTGACCTGCATGATCCATTTTGGAAGCGCCTTCACTTTGCGCAGCTTGGGCAACTCGGATAACAAGTCCAGGCACACACCTTGGAATATATCCGTCGAATCCTCCGTCGAGAAACCGTACTTCATGGGGATGGAAAAAATGAGGTTCTTGTATTTCGAAATCAGCGCGCACCAAGCCTCTTCGCTGCCTCCCAGGCATTCGCGCACCAGCCGCGTGTCCGGCCACGCGGCGCGCAGTTCATCCCGCGCCGGTATTTTTCGGGGAGCGTTGCGGCTTGCATTCACTTTATTGAACGTAGAGCTGCTCGATATTCCACAGCGCGTAAGGGACCAGTATCGCCGGCCGGAAGTTTCCGACGCGGTTCGCCGCTCCCACCAGAATGTCCGGGCTTACCAGGCAAATCACCGGAAGGTCCTCCGCCACGATTTCCTGCACCCGGTCGTATAGATGTTTGCGCTTGGCGTAGTCCAGGGTCACGAGCTGCTGCTGCATCAATTGGTCCATATCAGATTCCCACGGCGTTGCGGGCTTGTCCTGGTTCGGATGCCAAAGATGAGTTTCCCCGCTCGATAGCCAGACGTTCATTTCCGACGTTGGATCGGCATCGCCGCTGACGAGTCCCATGATCGCCGCTTCATAGTCATAACTATTCTGCAGGCGGTCCACCATGGCATGAAACTCCAGCGGAACGACCTGTACCGTCATGCCCAACTGCTTCAAATCATCTTGAATGATCGTCGCCATTTTAGTGCGTTGCGCATTCGAAGAGCTGGTTAGGATGGAAAATTCGACCGAAGTTCCGTGCGCATCAACCAGGCTGCCGGCGCTGGTCCAGGAAAACCCGGCGGACTCCAGGAGTTGGCGGGCACGCTCGAGCGATCGCGCCGGATGGGGAATGTTCTCATCGATCCAAAGCTTGTTTCCGGGCGTCACTTGGTCCCAGAGCGGAGTTGCGCGCCCGGCGTAAACCAGGCGAACGATTCCGTCGCGATCGATCGCCGCTGAAACGGCCCGGCGAAAACGCGCATCCTGAAACCAAGCCTGCTTTTTCGCAATGTCCGGAAGTCCTTTCGGGCCCAGATCATTCAGGTTGAAAAACAAAAAGTTGTATTCGAGTCCGGAACCCAAGTCGTCGAGGTGGTATCCTTTTACCGATTGCTGCTTCTGCAGCACGGCGAAGTTTTCCGCGCTGAACCGGCTCAGCACGTCCGTATCTCCGGATTGAAAGCGGATAACCTGCGCGTCCTCGCTGGGGACGAACAGAAGTATCACCTCGTTCAAGTACGGCAATTCGTTTCCCGCGTGATCCGCCTTCCAGTAATAAGGATTTCGTTCCAGCACCACGCGCTGGCCTGGAATGTATTCCTTCAATCGAAATGGGCCGAGTCCCGCGAATTGATTCGGCGGCACGGAAAGATTCCATGCTTGGGAAAAGCCGCCGCCACGATAGGTATTCTCCAGAAGATGCCGTGGCAGGATGGCGACTCCGTCGAACAAGCGCTCGGCTGCGGCGTAGGGCTGGGCTAACTCAAAGCGAACAGTGTACGCATCCACCTTTACTACGGTGATCGGTTTTCCGCCCACAACCAGCAAGTCCCGCTGCGGCGAATCGATTTTCTCGTCCAGATACACTTGAAAACTGAAGATCACGTCATCCGCGTTGAAGGGCTCGCCATCGGAGAAGCGCAACCCGCGCCGGAGCTGCAAAATATATTGTTTGCCGTCAGCGGAAACGCTCCAGGATTTTGCTAGAGAGGGTTCGGTCTTCAAGGACCCACGATTGATGTGAATCAAATCGGCAGTCAGGCATCGAATGACGTCTCGGGAAGGCTCATCCACGGCGAGGACTGGATTCAGGGTCTTGGGTTCCGAGCGCAAAGCAACCACGAGCCGCCCGCCGGCGTGGCCGATGGCACCGGCCTCCACGGTCATTCGTTCTTCACCGGCTTGACCCGTCTGCGCCAGCGCGGGCGAGACGCCCAGCGCGAACACCGCCGCCAGAGCGGCGCATTCCGCCCAGGAATAAAGCTTGCCCATGCGCAAATTCTTGCAGAGATTTATTCGTTTTTACAGCGCGACTCTCTTGTGAAGTTCCTGCAGAGCATCGGCGGCGGTATAAAAAGCAAGGAATAGCGGAAGTAAAAACAGTGCCGGCAAAAACATCCACCAATAGGAGGAAAGAACGTAATACTGCTGCAGAGAGGATAGCAGAGCTCCCCAGCTCGGCATTGGTTCGCCGACACCAAGCCCCAGAAAAGTAAGCGTCACTTCCGCCAGCACGTATTGCGGAATGAGCAGCGTCAATTGCGTCAACAGCACTCCGTAGGTTTGGGGCAGCACGTGCCGCCGCAGGAGATACGCGTCCGAAGCTCCGAATCCGCGCGCCGCGGCCACGAAGTTGCGCTGTTTCGCGCTCAGCACTACCCCGCGAATCAGCCGCGCGGGCCGAGTCCATCCGATGAGCCCCATAACCGAGACGAGAAGGAGAAATACTTCCCACTGCGAAATATGCAGAGGCAGCGCCGCGCGCACTGCAAATAACAAATACAGCCAGGGCAACGCGAGAAATAACTCCCCTCCGCGCATAAGCAGTTCATCGAGCCAGCCACCGTAGTATCCGGCGATTCCTCCGACAACAATTCCAATCGACACCGAAAGAATCGCGGCAATCAGCCCGGCGAGCATGGAGATTTGCCCGCCGAAAAGAAATCGCGAGAACTGATCGCGGCCGTACGCGTCCGACCCCATGAGGAAAATGCGGCCGGACGCCTCGACGCCGAAAAGATGGATGCACGATGCAAACACCCCGGCGATCTTGTAGGGAGCGCCGCGCACGAAGAAATGCACCGGGTACGAAGGTCCCGAGCCTGCGGAGCTTCCTTCGCCGCTCCGTTTCGCGTCCTCGAGGTCGTAAATAAACGGACGAAAGTGAAAATGCCCGCGCGCATCCACGAAATGAAGGGCCGTGGGCGGTGCGAAGGGCCGCTCGCGATTCTGAGACGCAAAATCATAGGGAGCGAAAAAGCCTGCCAATAAAATCAGGCTCTGGAATGCCGCCAGCAAAATCAGCGCCCCCACGAGTTTACGCCGCCGGGTCAATTCATCACTCCACTCGCACTCGTGGATCGGCGGCAAAGATCAGCAGATCCGCGAAGAGATTTCCTGCGACCAGGAAAACGGAAGACAGCATCACCGCGCCAATTACCACGTAAACGTCTTTGGCCAGAATGGCATCCACCAGCAGCGGGCCGAGCCCGGGCCAGCTCAAGATGACTTCGACCAACAGCGAAGCGCTCAGCATCGTCGCCACCGAAAATCCGAATAGAGAAATCAGAGGACTCGCCGCAACCGGCAGCGCGTAACGAAGCAGCACCCGCCATTCGCGAATCCCATGCGCGCGCGCCGCGCGGATAAACGGAGCGTCCAGCACTTCGATCATAGCCGAGCGGACGTGCCGCAAGAGCGGCGGCAAGGTGGCGAGCGCCAACCCGAGCGCCGGCAGCAAAAGATGCCGGGCGATGTCCGCAATCTTGCTCCACATATTCAAATCACCAAACGCGGTCGAAACCATGCCGCCCGTGGGAAACCATCCGGTGCGCACGGCCACCAACAGCAGCACCAGAAATAGCATCAGATCCGGAACCGTCAGCAGCGCTGAGGCGAACGCCCCGCCCGCCCGATCGCCCCACTTTCCGCGATGCAATGCGCTCCAGATCCCCAGCGGAATGGCGATGAGCCACGCCAGGAGCATGGACGTTGCGGTCAAGAGAAGTGTATTGCGCGCGCGAATTGCCAAGAGCGGAGCTACCGGGCTGTTATACGCGAATGAAAGCCCGAGATCCCCATTGAAAACGCCGCGCAACCAATGTCCGTAGCGAACCGGCAAGGGGCGATCCAGCCCGTACCGCGAACGTAGTCCGGCTATGGTGCGCGAAGAGACCTGGGGATTGAGTCCCATGGGCGCGAAATAATCGCCCGGCGCCGATTGCAAAATCGCGAATGAAAAGAACGACGCTGCTAGAAGCAGAAGCGTGGCGTGCAGCAGTCGTCGCGCGAGGTATCTCATGGTGGCCTATTAAGCGGACCGCTCCAGCAGGATCGATTCCACGGACCGAACGCTGGCCAGGAGCTGCTGGGTGTAAAAATGCGAGGGCGAAGCGAACAGCTCGCGCGTTCGCTTTTGCTCGATGATTTTGCCTTGGTACATCACGGCTACTTCGTCGGCAAATTGGGAAACCAGGCGCAGATCGTGAGAGATGTGCAGGTACGCCAGCGCGTGCGAAGATTGCAACTCTGCAAGCAATTTCAGGATCAGGTCTTGGTTCGGCGCGTCGAGATTCGACAAAACCTCGTCCAGAATCAGAACGCTCGGCCTCAGCGCCAGGGCTCGTGCGATCGCCAGCCGCTGCCGCTGCCCGCCGCTGAATTCAAACGGCAGCTTCCGCTCCCACCTGACATCCAGCCCGACTTGTTCCATCAATTGCCGCGCACGCTCGCGCCGTTGCAGCCGCGTTCCCTCGCCCTGGATCGCAAGCGGCTCCGCGATAATTTCGCACGCAGGCAGTCCGGGATTCAGCGCCGACGCCGGATCTTGAAAGATCATCTGGATTCGCCGGCGAATCCTAAAGAGGCTCTTGCGGTCGAGCGTGAGCAAATTTTCGCCCTCTAATTCCATCGTTCCGGCGCTGGGACGCTCGAGCAAGGCCATGCATCGCGCCAGACTGGACTTTCCCGCGCCGGATTCGCCCACGAGCGCCAAGGTCTGTCCGGAAAAAAGCGTCAAGTCCACATCTTCGAACGCACCGACGCAGAATTTCGTGCGGGAGAAAGCGCGCCGCTGAATGTATTGCTGGCCCAAACCCCGGACACGCAATAGCGGTTCGATGGGTTTCGCGTTCGATTCCAGTCCCGAGGTCATCGCTTTCCGCCTCTTCTGTGCCTAGGTAACCATCTCAAAGTCGAAATTCGCCGCGGCATTCGCGTGCGCACTGGTTCTGAGCATCGCCTTCGTGCAGGTGTCCGACGGATTCCGGTATAAATCCGCGAACGCTCCCTGCTCCACGATTCGCCCCTTATCCATCACCATCAAACGGTCGGCGAGTCGCGCCTGCACTTCCGGGCTGTGGCTGATCAGCAGGATGGATATGCCCGATTCGCGCTGAAGTTCTCGCAACAGCGCCAGGAGTTCATTTTGGCTGCGAGCATCGAGCGAGGCAGTGGGTTCGTCCGCGATCAAGAGTGCCGGCTTGCAAGCCAGCGCTTGCGCCAGCGCCACGCGCTGTAGCTGCCCTCCGCTCAACTGATGCGGATATGCGGACAATATTCTCTGCGTGTTGGGCAGGCCCACGCGCGAAAGCGCCCGTTGCGCGCCCGCGCAGCATTCGTCCCATTTCAAATCTGTGTGCGCGTGAATCACTTCGGCAACCTGATCGATTGCGCGCATCACCGGGCTCAGCGCCATTCCCGGTTCCTGAAATACCATCGCGATCCCCGCTCCGCGAATCGCACGCAGCGCGCCTGGCTCCATAGTCAGTAATTCTTTTCCGAGAAATTGCACCGACCCGGTCACACGCGCCTGTTCTTTGGAAAGCAGGCCGGGCAGCGCCAGCGCTATGCTCGTTTTCCCGCATCCTGATTCCCCCATCAGCCCGAGCACTTCGCCGGAACCGATCTCGAAGCTCGCGCCTCCCACGGCGACCTGCTCGCTCGCATCGGGACAGCGGTAGCGGACATTCAAATTTGCAACTGCAAGCAATGTAGGCATCGGACTCTTCGCAGGCTCTATTCCTAAGGTACGGACACATTCCGCAAGAGTCGATAGTTCGCTCGTCAGAGTCGTTGTGTAAGTTACTGGTACGGAGGTACCGAGGGACGCCGTGCGATCACCGTCTCGACATCACGCGCGAACGGCTTTTAGGTTCCCAGCAGGTTGATTTGCAGTTTTTCGTATCCGTGTTCCCGGGCCCACAGGTCCAGAGGTATGGTGGCCAGTTCATCTACCACGGGAACCGCGAGTCCCGTCTTCGTCAAATCAATACTTTTCAGATAGGTATGGCACGTATCGCAGACGTCCACCCGAACGTGCGCGATCTCCGGCGCCGAATAGAACGCCATCTGCGGCTCTCTTTCTTCTCCGCATGCGGGGCAATAGATTCGCCGAAAATTCCATTCGTGTGCGCAAAGCATGCAAATCAGCGACTTCTTCGCGCCGTCGCCTTCACTCCTCAATACGCCGACGATGGGCCTGCCGCCGCACAAAGGGCAGGTCAAGGGAGCTCCGTCCACGATGGCAGACTCGCGGTGGGTGGCGAGATACTCCGCGTAGGGCTGAAGAAAAATCCATGCCAGCAAGTGGTCGGAGGAAATTCCTTCGTTCGCATTCGACTCGTCCTCTGCGGAAAGTCCGGAGATGTTCGCGGTCCCCGACAATTCCGGTTCCCCGTGCCAGTATGTTTCGATCGCCTGTTGCCATCCCGCGGGGCCCTTCTGCGCGAGATGCGTTGCGGCCCGGGCCATGGGCGCCGGCGCAATCTGCTTGATTACGGATAGAAATGGTGCAAAGTGCGGAAGCAGCAGGAAAAAATCCAGTTCTTCCCGCAGCGGTCGATCGGCGGGAATTTTCTTCGAACCCCGCAGCGCTTTCTGGACTTCCGCGTACATGTTTTTCTGGAATGTTGCGACGCGCGCGTAAAAGCGCAGCCCCTCGGCGGCGAAGGGATAGGTGGAAGCTAATTCAGTGGCGCGGCGGATGCGGCGATCCCACAGCGCCTGCGCAGAGATCATTGTTTGGGTTGGGATCTACCTGTGACCTGGTAATACCATTTGCGGTGGAAGGTCCAGGCCCACGCGCGTGTAACGGTTCCGTAAACCATGGACGCGAAACTGCCTTCTTCCAAGAGCGTGCTCATGTAAACGTGAATCAAGAATAGACCAATCGTGATTAGCGCCACACTGGCGTGAATCAGGATCGCCACGTAGCGCAGGATGTGTACACTCCACGGGATGGACTCGACGTACCACAGCACAAAACCGGAAAGCAAAAGAAGAATCGTGCTGCCGACCATGGCCCAAAAGTAGAGTTTCTGTCCCCAGTTAAAGCGCCCGACGGGAGGAAGTTTGTCGTCCTCATTATTTATGTAGTTTTTGATGTTATCCGCCCAGACGCGATCATCGTGATCCATTTCCATATCGCCGCCCCAGTGCAGGAACATGAAGAACTGGGACACGACGAAAAAAATACCGAACCATGGGTGCCAGAATCTCGCTGTCGGTCCGCCGCCGACAACCGCGGCCAGCCAGTAAAGGTAAGGTGTCCAGAAAGCAAGCCCGGTAATCAAACAGTAGGTATATGTCAACGCGCCAAACCAGTGGTTCACGCGCTCGACAAACGAATAACGCGGGATCAATTCCTCGTCGAAATCCGTAGTCGTTCGAGGACGCCGTACAGTGTCGGTGGTGCTCATGAAGGCCCCCGGTCGTCCGGCGGGATCGGTTCTTCTTTCTTCGGCCCGGTTCGCAGGTAATGCAAGGCCAGGCCCACGATGCCGCCGATCATGGCCAAATTCCCCAGCCATTTCAGCGGCCCTTTCCACAAGCGGACAGAGTAAGGAATATGCGGATTTTTCGGCAGGCCGCCATACAACTCAGGATTCTTCGCATCGTGCAGGACGTAGATAACATGCGTGCCGCCAACGCCCGCCGGATCGTACACTCCCGCGTCGGCGAATCCTGATACATTGCGAAGCTGCTCCGCGCGTGTCTCCGCTAGTTCCTTCATTTCCGACTTGGTCCCGAAATGCAGGCAGCCCGTGGGGCAAGCCTTGATACAAGCCGGTTCCAGACCCACTGACACGCGATCGTTGCACAGCGTGCATTTGAAGACCTTGCGTGCCTCCGGACTAAACTTCGGAATATTGAAAGGGCAGCCGGTCATGCAATAGCCGCAACCGATGCAGTGCGCTTCTTGGAAATCCACGATGCCGTTGGCGTATTGCACGATGGCGGAATCCGCCGGACACGCCTCCAGGCAGCCCGGCTCTTCGCAGTGCATGCACTGATCTTTGCGCATCAGCAGCATCATGCTGCCGTCTTCGCGCTCGTGCTCATTGAACTTGATCAGGTTCCAGTAATTCCATGCCGTCTCCGGCATGGTCTGGTAAGAGTTGGCAAAGGTCGTTTCGCTGAAGGTGTAACCGTTCCATTCCAGGCACGCCACTTCGCACGCCTTGCAGCCGATGCACGTCGTGGTGTCCACCAGTTTGCAGACTCGGAATTCGCGATTCAGTCCGGCGCCAGGGACTGTCCCGGTGTGCCCCGAAATCCGCACTATTTCAGTTCCCGCTTGGCTCATCGTGCGCTCCCTACGCCTTCTCGATCTTCACCAGGAACCCCTTTGATTCAGGGGTGTGCGCATTCGGATCGGTCACCGCGGGCGTCAGTAAGTTTGCCGGCGTCCGCGCGTCTCTTCCGGCATCTTCCTGAATTCCGCGGAAGCCCTGATGGATCGGCAATCCAATCTGGTAAACCTTCTTGCCGTCAATCATCATCGGCTTCAGGCGTCGCGTCACAAACGCTTTGGCCGTGTAAGTGCCCCGCGCGCTGATCACGTGAATCATGTCCGCGCCGCGAATTCCTTTTTCTTCCGCTAGCTCCACCGGAATTTCCACGAACGGCTCCGGAATCAACTGCACGTTCATGGGATTATTTTTCGTCCAGTAGTGATACTGCTCTGTCAGACGGTAAGTCGTGCACACGATGCTGTATTCGGCCGGATCGCCGAACTTGTCGTACGGCGATTTGAACTTCTTCACCAACGGATTATTCGATTGCTCCGGGTGCAGCAAATTCTTGGTCGGGCTTTCGATCGGTTCGTAATGCTCCGGGAACGGCCCGTCCGCCAGGACGCCGATGGGCGCGAACAATCGCCCCACACCCTCGGCGTTCATGATGAACGGCCCCATGTGGTCTTTCGGATTCGAATCGGCTTTGAAGTCCGGCACGTCATTCCCTACCCATTTTCCCGCCGCTTCGTTCCACCAAACCTGCTTGCGCTCCGGATCCCACGGCTTTCCCTCCACATTGCATGACGCGCGGTTATACAACACGCGCCGATTCGCCGGCCAGGACCACGACCAGTTGGGGAATACGCCCATCCCCGAAGGATCTTCCGTCCCGCGCCGCTGAATCTGCGAGCCCGCCTCCGTCCAGCATCCGGAATAGATCCAGTTGCCGCACATCGTCGTGCCGTCATCTTTCAGCAACGCAAAACCCGGCAACTGCTGGCCCGCTTTTAGCACAACTTGTCCGGTCTTATCGTCCTTCAAGTCCGCCAGCGCTCTGCCATTAAGTTCCATGGCCACTTGTGTGAGCGGCGGGTGAGCCGCATCCGCATATGCCCAGCTCAAATTCAGGATCGGGTCCGGGAATTTTCCTCCTTCCTTCTTATAAAGGTCCCGCACACGCAGGAAAATTTCCGCAACGATGTCCTGATCCAGCCGCGCTTGTCCCGGAGGCGGAACCGCAGCATATTTCCAGGTCACCCAGCGAGCGGAGTTCGTCATGCTGCCGTCTTTTTCCGCAAAACCGGCGCAGGGCAACCGGTACACCGTTGTGTTGATGGTTTTCTGCTCGTCCGCTGTGATTCCCGGAGCCTTCCAGAAATCGCTGGTCTCGTCCTCGTAAATCTCACCCACCACCAGCCAGTCCGCCTTCTTTAGGGCATTAATATTCTTGTTCGTGTCCGGCCCGATCATCACCCCGTTCATGCCGAACGCCATCATGCCCTTGACCTTGCCGTTGTACATGTCTTCCCAGATGTGCGTCCACGAACAATCCTGCCCCGCTTTCGGCAAATAATCGAAAGCGAACCCGTTTTCTTTCGTCGCGGCGTCACCGTAAAACGCTTTCAGCAGCGACACGAAAAATGCCGGGGTGTTGGAATAGTAGTTCCACGAACCCCATTCCGAAGGCTTCGACGACGTCGGCGTCGTGCGCTTCAGGAACGCAGCCAAATCCGCGTCCGCGGGAATTGGCGCCTTCAAATATCCGGGCATCGAATCAAAAAGCCCGGCCATATCCGTCGCGCCCTGAATGTTCGAATGTCCGCGCAGCGCGTTCACGCCTCCTCCGGCGCGACCGACATTGCCAAGCAAGAGTTGGATCATCGCTGCCGTGCGTATGATTTGCGTACCGAAAGTGTGTTGGGTCCAGCCGACCGCATAGATGATCGTCGCCACTTTCTTCATGTCCCCGTCTTTGCGCACGGACGTGAACATGTCAATCGCCTTCAAATACTGTTCCTTCGGAATCCCCGTGATCCGCTCCACCATTTCCGGCGTGTAACGCGAATACTGCTGCTTCATCAATTGGAAAACGCAGCGCGGATGCTGCAGAGTCAGGTCGTAGGCCACGTTTGGCGGCAATAGCGGAGGCGTCACCGCGGCGGCCGTTCCCGCCGAATTCCCGCCGGAAGAAGCGGCGGCCGCATGTGCACCGCCCGCCGGTGCATTGGTCTTCCCGCTGAAGTCTCCACCCTCCTGGTAATTCCAGGTGGTTTTGTCGTAGGTCCCCGCTCCGACGTCAAACCCGGAGTACAGCCCGTCGTCTGGCAGCTTGAATCCTTCCTTCACAATGAACGCGGCATTCGTGTAGTTGATCAGGTACTCTTTCGCGTAGCGGTTGTTTTCGATGGCGTAGCGAATCAGCCCGCCCAGGAACGCAATGTCCGTGCCGGCGCGGATTTGCACGAACAGGTCAGCAGTGGCGGAAGTGCGTGTGAAGCGCGGGTCAACGGAAATCAGCTTGGCGTTGCGGTTGCGCTTGGCCTCCATCGCCCACTTGAATCCGCAGGGATGGCACTCAGCGGGATTCCCGCCCATGATCAACATCATGTCGGTGTTCTTGATGTCGATCCAGCCATTGGTCATCGCCCCGCGTCCGAATGTTGGTCCCAAACTTGAGACCGTGGGGCCGTGTCAAACACGGGCTTGGTTTTCTAAATACACCAAGCCCAATCCCCTCATTGCTTTCACTACCAGGTAATTGAATTCATTCGTGTCCGTGCAGCCGCCGATAAACGAAATCCCTTCGCACCGGTTCACCGTGTGGCCATTCGCGTCCTTCTCCACAAACGTCGCGTCGCGGGTCTTCTTGGTCCAGTGCGCTATCTCGCTCAGGGCGTCGTTCCAGGAAATGTCCTGCCATTCGGTCGCGCCGGGGCGCCGGACTTGGGGTTTGGTGAGGCGCCGGGGGTTGAGCATGTCCTGTTCGAGCGAAGAGCCCTTGGGACAGAGCGTACCGCGGTTGGTGGGATGGTCCGGATCGCCTTCGACATGAATCACCTGCGCCGTGACGTTCTTGGCCTTGTCGCCGATGGTGTAAATCAGCACGCCGCAACCGACCGCGCAATAGGGACACGTCGAGCGCGTTTCGGCCGCGCGGGCAATCTTTAGCTCTTTGAGTTGGGCGTACGCGGGCTTGAGGTCAAATCCGAAGACGGTTGCGGCAACGCTGCCTACGGCCGCTACCTTAAAGAAGTCTCTGCGGGACGTCTGCATCAAGGGGACCTCCGCATCCGGTCAACAGCCGACCAGCTTGGAACTATTAGACCGCCGCAAATGGTTTGTCAAGAGCTTTGAAACGGCGGTCGAGACCGGTACGACGACGGTTCCGGCAGCAGATCGGTGAATCGGCGGCGTTTAGCGGCTGATCCTGGTGAACGTCCAAAACAAGATAGCCGCCAGGCATATCGACGCCGGAAGCGTAAGTATCCAGGCCATCGCTAAATTCTTTACCGTGCCCCATTGCAAACCTGAATGATTGGCTGCCATGGTGCCTGCTACGCCCGAGGAAAGCACGTGCGTGGTGCTGACGGGCAAACCGAATCCGTCGGCAGCTCCGATGGTAGCCATGGCGGTGATTTCCGCGGCAGCTCCCTGAGCGTAGGTCAGATGCTCCTTACCGATCTTCTCTCCTACGGTCACGACAATCCGCTTCCATCCGATCATCGTGCCGAGCCCCAGCGCGATGGCCACCGCCACCTTCACCCAAGTGGGAATGAACTTCGTCGCATTGTCGATATGCTTCTTATAATTTTCGATGACGGCTGCATCCGCGGTCGAAAACTGCGGTTGTCCGCTTTTCTTCATGAGGCGCAGCGCTTCGCTCACGACATACATGTCGTTGCGGAAGTTGCGGACCTTGTCCTGCGGGACGCCCTTGAGTTCCTTGTACTGTGAAATTTCCGTGCCGATTCCGTTCACGAGTTCGCGCAAGGCCAGCATCGTGTTCGGCGTGAATTGTTTCGTGCGAATGTAGTCGGTCACCTCTACTGCCGGGTCTTCGATCACAGCGCTCGGACTGACGTAATGGTCCAGCACGCCTGCCGTCTGAGTGGAAACCGCGACGAAGTCCTGCGACTGCGAGTAGGTAACCGCGTGGTTCACCGCATACGCTGTGGGCACCGTGCCGATCAGAATCAGCATGATCAGGCCCATGCCCTTTTGTCCGTCGTTGGAACCGTGAAAAAAGCTCACACCGGTGCAAGTGCATACCAGCAGCGCGCGAATCCAAAACGGAGGTGGTGCGTCTCCCTTGGGAGCTTCATACAGCGCTTTGTTGGGGATCAGCTTGCGCATCAGGAGAAGCAGGCCGCCTGCGACAACAAACCCGACGATCGGCGAAAGAACCAGGGACTTTCCGATGTTAGCTGCCTGTCCCCAATCCACTCCGCTGGTCCCGGAATTTCCGGACATCAGCTGGTTCGCGATGCCTACCCCGATGATGGAACCGATTAACGTGTGCGAGCTGGACGAGGGCAGACCGAAATACCACGTGCCCAGGTTCCAGATGATGGCCGCGACGAGAAGAGCGAACACCATGGCGAACCCGGCCCTGCTTCCCACCTTCAGAATCAACTCGACAGGCAGGAGCGAAACGATGCCGAATGCGACCGCTCCGCTGGACATCACCACGCCGAGGAAGTTCCACATTCCGGACCACACTACCGCGACGTGAGGCTCCAAAGAGTGCGTGTAGATGACCGTGGCCACGGCGTTGGCCGTGTCGTGGAAGCCATTCACAAACTCGAACCCCAGGGCGATCAGAAGCGCGATTCCGAGCAAGACGTAAGGGCCTACGGAGGTCGGATGTATCTTCGAGAGGTCCGACAGCAGATGCCCTCCGGCGTAAATAAGGCCGATAATGAGGGCCACTCCAAAGACCAGCATGCCCATCTTGCCTGGGCCGGCCCCTATCTTTGCGTCTAATGTGGTGGTTCCCGTCGCCATTCCTCACCTCATGCAGCTTGGGATTTGAGTCCTTTGGTTGGCGGCGTCTGCGCGCCCTGGATGGCTGGACGCACGAGCCTACCGTCCACTCTTGCCGGCAATTCCGTAAATTGGAATCCCGCTAGGAAGGTCCAAGCTACTGGGCGTTTGTTAATGCAGTGTTATAGTGATGTTAACACTCTGGACGAGCCCGACTGGCGCGTGCGCCGCCGGGTTAGCCGGGTCTCAGGCACCTTGGCGCTCTAGCCCTTAATATCGCCGTAACACTAGCGGGCTAAGGTTTGGCCCGGCAAAGAGGAGTTCATGAAGCGCAAGAGTTTTTCCGGGCCCGAATTGTTCCTGAACCGCCACTACTCCTGGTTGCAGTTCAACGAACGCGTGCTGGAAGAGGCGCGCGACCCCGCGAATCCTCTTCTCGAGCGTGTGAAGTTTCTGGGAATCACCGCGAGCAATCTGGATGAGTTTGTCGAAGTGCGTGTGGCCGGCCTATTGCAGCAGGTCGAGCACGGCATGCGCGAGCCGGGACCCGACGCCCGCACCCCGGATGTCGTTCTTGCCGGGCTCACCGAGAAAATTCATAGCTTCGTGCGATCGCAATACGATTGCTGGCGCGACGAGCTGGTCCCGGCGCTGGCTGGAAAGTCCGTCCGAGTGCTAAGCCTTTCGGAGCTTCGTCCCAAGGCGCGCGAGCACATCGAGAATTTCTACACCAAGGCGGTCGAACCGCTGCTGACTCCGGTGACCATGGATCCGGCGCATCCCTTTCCTCACGTTCTCAACAAAGCTCTTTGCCTGGCGTTCCTGCTCAATCGCAAGCGCCGCGGCTCGCAGACCTACCTCGGCGTAGTGACGGTGCCGCGCGCGCTCCCGCGGCTGGTGCTTTTGCCTTCCTCTGCGGGAACGGTCGAATACGTGTTCCTTCACCATGTAATTCACGCCTTTGCCGAGCGTTTGTATCATGGCTACGAAATACTCTCCGCCGCCGCCTTCCGCGTCACCCGCAACAGCAACCTTTATCTCGAGGAAGAAGAATCGCGCAGCATCCTGGACACGATTGACACACAGATTCACCGGCGCCGCAAAGGCGCCGCGGTACGCCTGGAAATTGAAGCCGGCGCCGATCAGGAAATCATCAATCGCCTGGAAGCCAATTTCCGCCTGGCGCCCTGGCAGGTATTTCGCGTCAACGGCCCCATCAATCTTTCGCGGCTCTTCCATCTCTACGACCAGACGCCGCTCCCGGAGTTGAAGTACAAGCCTTTCGCTCCACGAGAGCTGTCCTTCAAGCCCGGCTCCGCTTCCATCTTCGAGACCATTCGCAAGCGCGAGATTCTTCTGCATCATCCCTACGATTCCTACGACGCCGTCGTGCGCTTCATCGAGAGCGCTGCCCACGATCCCAACGTGCTTTCGATCAAGCAGACCCTCTATCGCACCAGTGAGAATTCTCCCATCGTGCGCGCGTTGATCGAAGCTGCGGCGAAAAAAGAGGTGGCCGTGGTGGTGGAGCTCAAGGCCCGCTTCGATGAAGCTTCCAATATTCGCTGGGCCAGAAATCTGCAGGAAGCCGGAGTGCAGGTTTTTCACGGGGTGGTCGGCTTAAAAACGCACTGCAAGCTCGCGCTGGTTGCGCGCCGTGAACTCGACGGCCAGATTCGCCGCTACGCTCATTTGGGTACGGGAAATTACAATCCGTCCACCGCGCGTTATTACACCGACCTCAGCCTGCTGACCAGCGACGCGCGAACCACCGCCGCCGTGCATCACGTGTTCAACTATCTGACGGCTTATTCCGAACGTTCCCAATACAACCCGCTGTTCGTGGCGCCGCTGAACCTTGGCCGCAACTGCCTCAGCTTGATTGAGCGCGAGACCGCTCATGCGCGCGCCGGCCGTCCGGCGTTTATCGTCGCCAAGGTGAACGCCTTGATCGACGACAAAACCATTCAGGCTCTTTATCGCGCCTCCGAGGCCGGAGTGCGCATTGAATTGATCGTCCGAGGCGGCTGCGCGCTGCGACCGGGCGTGCGAGGCCTCAGCAGCCGCATCCGCGTGCGCAGCGTGATTGGCCGATTCCTCGAACACAGCCGGATTTTTGTTTTTGGGAACGCCGGGAAGGCGGAGGTGTATCTGGGCAGCGCCGACTGGATGCACCGTAATATTTACGAGCGCGTCGAGGTGATGTTCCACCTCAAGAATCCCGAACTATGCGGCCAGATTCTCCTTGAAGTCATCGCTCCGTACTTGGCCGACACGGAAAAAACAAGAATCCTGCTCCCGGATGGCAATTACGTGCGCCCGCATGATGCGCGCGCGTTTTCCCACTCGCGCAATGGTTTCCACTTTAATGCGCAGGAGTTCCTGGTGCAATTTGTTCAAGGCGTGGAAAAGCTCCCGCCCATGCCCTCGTTGCCCGCCTTCTGCCGATGGATCGAGCCCGAACCGAAAGCAGCAACTCGCGATTCTAGCCGTAAGGCATCCGCCTAATTCATTTGCTCCCCTAAGTGGCCGGGATGAAACAAGCCGGGCCGAGCTTCGCGTTAGGGACCGCATCCGCGCCAGGTCCCGCCAGTATTGCTTCCTGGGAGTCGTTGCGCTAAATTCTGCATCTCGTTCTTACTCAGCGAAACAGACGAGATTCAGGTGCCGGACGCCGCGGGCCGGAGCTTGTCAACGCTTCCGAGAGATGTATCGTTTCATGACTAGGATCGGGCGGAATCCACTTCAATAATTCCGAAAGAGATCAACGCGGATAGGGCATGCGGCCGGAGGCAACCATGAAAATTCATTCAGCGCGCAGCATCGCAATTAGAACTTCACTTCTGGCCATCGCGACGACCGCGGCTTTGTTGGCCGGATGCTCGAACCATGGCGGGGGCCAGGCAGGCCCGCCGGACGTCGCCGTGGCGCAAGTGGAGCAGAAAGACATTCCGATTTACGGCGAGTGGATCGGCACCCTCGACGGTTTCACGAACGCCGACGTCCGGGCACAAGTCACGGGTTACCTACTGCAGCAGGGCTACCAGGAAGGCGCATTCGTTCAGAAGGGCCAATTGCTCTTTCAGATTGATCCACGTCCCTTTCAGGCCGTGCTCGACCAAGCCGAGGGGCAGCTAGCGCAGGCCAAGGCTTCGCTTGCCAATGCCGAGGCAGTGCAAGGCAGAACTCAACTGGACGTCAACCGTTACACTCCTCTGGCGAAAGAAGAGGCCGCGAGCCAACAGGATCTCGACAATGCTGTTCAGAATAACCTGGCCGCCAAGGCCACCGTAGCGACGGCTGAGGCGGCCATCAAGACCGACGAAGCGGCCGTCGAAACGGCCAGAATCAACCTCGATTTTACGCGCCTCGTGGCACCGATCGACGGCATTGCCGGGCAAGCCCAGCTTCAGGTGGGCGCCTTAGTAAGCCCGAGCAGCGGAGTAGTGACTTCCGTCTCCACCGTGGACCCCATCAAGGTCTATTTCACCGTCAGCGAGAGCGAGTATCTCGATTGGAACAAACGATTCCCAACGCAGACAAGCCGGGAAGCGGCGGACAAGAGCCTCCGCCTCCAACTGATTTTGGCCGATGGCTCAACCTATCCGAGTGATGGCACTTTCTACTTTGCGGACCGCCAGGTCAACGTGGGCACCGGCGCCATTCGAATCGCGGGGCTGTTTCCGAATCCCGGAAACATTTTGCGCCCCGGCGGCTACGGCAGGATTCGAACGGCCGTCCGAGTCCAGAAAGACGCGCTACTCGTGCCCCAGCGTGCCGTGACGGAGTTGCAAGGCGGCTATCAGGTTGCCGTTGTCGACGGTGAGAACAAGGTGAGCATACGCACGGTCAAAGTCGGCGACCGCGTCGGCTCCCAGTGGATTATCTTGGACGGACTAAAGCCGGGTGAACGCGTGGTAGCCGAGGGCGTGCAAAAGATTCGTCCCGGTGCCCAGGTAAACCCGAAGCCATACGTGCCGGATAAAGCGATGGCGGAGGTAAGGTAAGATCATGTCTAAATTCTTCATCAACCGCCCCATCGTGGCCATGGTGATCTCGATCGTGACCGTCATTCTCGGCGTGATCACCATCGTTAGCTTGCCCGTTGCCCAATTTCCCAATATCGCTCCGCCGGAGATTCAAATTCAAGCGGTGTACGTCGGAGCCGATGCCCAGACCCTCGAACAATCTGTCGCCACACCGATCGAGCAGCAAATGAGCGGCGTGGATAACATGAACTACATGTATTCGTTGAACGCCACGGCCAATGGCGGAATGACCATGATCGTGGATTTCGACGTCAAAACCGACCCGAACATAGACCAAATTTTAGCCCAAGCCAGAGAAACACAAGCGGCTTCGCAACTTCCGGCTGACGTCATCAACTATGGAATCACTGTCCAGAAGTCCGTGACCTCGCCGCTGATGCTGATCACGCTGTTCTCGCCCAACGGAACGTACAATGCCGACTTCCTCGCGAATTACGGATACATCAATATTCACGATCCGTTGACCCGTTCCGTTGGTATCGGGAACGTGCAGATCTTCGGCGCCGGGCAATACGCGATGAGGTTGTGGGTAAAGCCGGATCAACTGGGCAAGCTCGGTATCACTGTCACTGACATCATTAACGCCATCCAAGCGCAGAACACAGTGAATCCCGCGGGACAAGTCGGGGGCGAGCCTGTACCCAAAGGGCAGGAGTACACCTACTCGGTCCGGGCCCAGGGCCGGCTGATTTCCGCGGATGAGTTCGGACAGATCGTGGTTCGTGAAACGCCCGACGGCGGAGTGGTCCGCGTCAAGGACGTGGCACGGATAGAACTCGGGTCAAACGACTACACCGTGATGGGCCGGTTGAACGGCAAACCCGGAGCAATCATCGCCGTCTATCAGTTGCCGGGATCAAACGCCGTGGACGCGGCGAACGGTGTGAAGAAATTGATTGCCGGAATGAAGCAGACGTTTCCGCAGGACATGGACTACGTGATTTCCTTGGATACGACCAAGGCGGTCACGTCCGGAATCAAGGAGATTGTCGAGACGCTGGTGATCGCGCTTGTGCTGGTCATCCTCGTTGTGTACCTTTTCTTGCAGAGTTGGCGCGCCACACTCATTCCCATGTTGGCAGTACCGGTAGCTTTGATCGGTACATTCATCTTTTTCCCGTTGTTCGGTTTTTCCGTCAACACGCTTTCTCTATTGGGGTTGGTGTTGGCTATTGGGTTGGTCGTGGACGACGCAATCGTTGTCGTGGAAGGCGTCGGACGGCATATTGAGGAAGGGCTTTCCCCCAAAGAAGCGGCCCTCAAGGCCATGGACGAATTGACCGGGCCCGTAGTCGGAATCGCCCTGGTGCTCTCCGCTGTATTCGTTCCTACCGCTTTTATTCCGGGAATCACCGGGCGGCTCTACCAGCAATTTGCGGTTACCATCGCGATTTCCGTCATCCTTTCCGCTTTCAACGCCCTTACATTGAGCCCGGCACTGGCAGCGCTTCTGCTCCGGCCGAAAAAAGAGAGCAAGGGAGTGCTGGGAAGATTTTTCGCCTGGTTTAACCGGACGTTCGAAAGCGCCACCGAACGCTACGTGCGTCTATCCGGCGCACTCATTCGCAAGAGCGCGATTGCGATCGTGCTACTGCTGGCGTTCATCGGAGCCGCAGCGTTTTTCGGCTCGCGCGTACCGTCGAGCTTCCTTCCGGATGAGGACCAGGGCTATCTCTTCGTCAACCTCCAACTCCCCAACGCAGCCTCGCTGCAGCGGACGAACCAGGCAGCGCGGGAAGTCGAGAAAATTCTGGCAGCGACTCCGGGAGTGAAGTACACCTCCAGCGTAATCGGCTTCAGCCTGCTGAGCTTTGTGCGCACGAGTTACAACGCATTTTTCTTCGTGACTCTGGATGATTGGGACGCGCGCAAGTCCCGGGCCGAGCAGTTCCAGGAGATCAAAACGCGCCTGAATCAGCATTTGAGCCAGATGCCGGAGGCGGTCGCATTCGATTTTTCACCTCCGGCGATTCCCGGAGTGGGCACTTCCGGCGGGTTCACATTTGTCTTGGAGGACCGCGCCGGGAAGGACGTGGAGTTCCTCACCCAGAATTTGAACACCTTCATGGCCGCAGTGCGCAAACGCCCCGAGATCGGTTTTCTGGCCACGACCTATCTTCCGAGCGTTCCGCAGCAATTCGTGACGGTGGACCGCGACAAGGTAATTAAGCAGGGAGTCAGCATTACCGACGTTTACAAAACCCTGCAAGCGTTCATGGGCGGATACTTCATCAATTACTTCAACCGTTTCGGCCGGCAATGGCAGGTGTACATCGAGGCCGAAGGCGAGTACCGGACCAAAGCGGAAAACGTGGGGCAGTTTTACGTTCGCAACAACAAGGGAGACGATGTGCCGCTCTCGGCTCTTACAAAATTCGAGCCCCGCATCGGCCCCGAATACACCATGCGATTCAACGAGTACCGCAGCGCACAAATCGTCGGCAGCGCGGCTCCCGGCTACAGTTCCCAGCAGGCCACCGCCGCGCTCGAAGAGGTGTTCGCGCAAACCATGCCCCGCGAAATGGGCTTCGACTATAAGGACATCTCGTTTCAGGAAAAACTCGCTCAGCAAGGAGTGTCGCCCGCGGCCGTCTTCGGGTTTTCCCTGCTGTTCGTGTTTCTGATTCTAGCCGCGCTCTACGAAAGCTGGACGCTCCCATTCAGCGTGCTGCTGAGCACTCCGGTCGCGGTATTCGGCGCGTTCGCGGCACTTTGGTTAAGGCGCACGATCGGCCTGGCGTTTTATCCGGCCTATATGGTGCAAATCGAAAGCGACGTGTATTCGCAGATCGGGCTGGTGATGCTGATCGGGCTGGCGGCGAAAAACGCGATCCTCATAGTGGAATTCGCCAAGGACGAATACGAGCAAGGCAAACCTCTGGTGGACGCTGCGCTCGCAGGTGCGCGGATCCGGCTTCGCCCCATTCTGATGACTTCCTTCGCCTTCATCCTTGGGAGCGTCCCTTTGTGGGTGGCCACGGGAGCGGGGTCCGTGGCGCGCCAGATCATCGGAACCACGGTAATTGGAGGGATGCTGGCTGCCAGCTTCATCGCCATATTTCTGGTCCCGGCCATCTTCTATCTGGTCGAGAAATGGTCCGGCGCCGGCAAAGAGCCAGCCGCTGGAGGAGTTCAAGCGAGGCCTGCTCCGGCGGAGGGAGATTGAGATGCGCTACCCATCGAAAAACGCGCGCAAGGCGCACCAAACCGGATCGTGCACTGGAAAGCTGCGTCCCCTGGTTTCCCTGGGCTTGGCGTCACTTTTGGCTTCGAGCCTAATCGGCGGTTGCGCAGTCGGTCCGAACTATCATCGGCCTGCGGTGCCAACGCCCGGCGCGTATCACGACTTGAACGCCAACCCGGAAGTGCCGCCGCAGGCCGCGTCCTTCGCCGATCTGCACTGGTGGGAGGTCTTCCAGGATCCCCAGCTGCAAGAACTCATTCGCACGGCGCTGAAACAAAACTACGATTTACAAATCGCCATCGAACGCATCAATGCCGCTCGCGCGCAGGTTGCCATCACGCGTTCCAGTCTCTTTCCGCAAGCGTCGGGCGATGCCACTTTTGCCGGCGGCAAACAACAGTATTTCCCGTACAAATCAAACATCCTGCAGGTGGCCGCGGACGTTTCGTTTCAGCTCGATCTCTTCGGCCAAATCAGGCGCGCCACGGAAGCGTCGCGTGCCCAACTCCTCGGCACCGAAGAAGCGCAACGCACCGTTACGCTCACGCTGGTAAGCGATGTGGCGAGCGCCTATTTTTCGCTCCTGCAACTCGACCTCGAACTCCAAATCACGAAAGACACGGTGCAGACCCAGGAAGGTTCCGTCAAACTGACCTCGCTGCGCTTGGATCACGGTGTGGCTACCAAACTCGATGTGCTGCAGGCCCAGCAAGTGCTCGACACAGCGAACGCGCAGATCCCGGATCTCGAAAGGCAGATTGGACAGGAAGAAGACGCCATCAGCATTCTGCTCGGAAATTATCCGGGAGCCGTGCCGCGTGGCCGCAAACTGCCGGAGCAGTATCTTCCTCCGGAAGTCCCGGCAGGCCTGCCGTCCTCGCTGCTTGCTCGACGGCCCGATATTCGCCAGGCGGAGCAAACCCTGATCGCCGCGAACGCCCAAATTGGCGTCGCCAAGGCAGCATTTTTCCCGCAGATTTCGTTGACCAGCTCGGGCGGCGGGGCTTTTGGGCGCAGCGGCACTTTCACGAGTTTGATGAGCTCGCAAAATACAATTTGGTCCTACGGCGCAAGCGTGTCCCAGCCGATCTTTACCGGCGGCGCGCTTCACGGAAATCTGCACCTGGCGGAATCACAGCACCAGCAGGCCTTGCTGGCCTATAAAGAGGCCATTCAGCATGCGTTCGGAGATGTATCGGACGCGCTCATCGGCTATCAGAAACTGCACGAAGTCCGAGTCCAGCAGCAGCGATTGGTAGCGGACTTGGCGGAATCGGTTCGGCTCTCCGACATGCGCTATCGCGGAGGCACCACCACCTATCTCGAAGTGCTGGACGGACAGCGCTCGCTCTTCGCTGCCGAGCTCACACTGGCGCAGGCCCGCGGGAACGAGTACCAGAGCCTGGTGCAACTTTACAAGTCACTCGGCGGGGGCTGGCAGTAGCTCGTAGCGCAGCCTTGCCTCGCTGCCAGATTGATTTTTTGGCGCAGGGCAAAAACCTTGGGCCTTTCTCCATTTTCGAACCGCAACCGAATCAAGTCCTCGCTCCCGCAAAAAGGTTGGCAATCCGATGGAACTGTACCAAAGGGCAATTGCGCTGCCGCGGAGCGGCGCTATGCTGGTTGCAGGGGAGAAGGTAGGGGTCAAACTCTCCGTGCGATGAGACTACATTCCAAAGCGTTCGCCGCGCTTGCTTTCATTTTGTGGCCCTTGGCCGTGCACGCAGCGTCGGACAAGCCCGCGGACGCCGCCGCGCTTTCGGCGGCGATATGCCCGATCGTTTACCCCGTGGACCAATCTCCTTCGGACCGGGGCTATCGCTACCTTTTTTACGGGAACGGCTTCTTCATCAACGAACAAGGCTACCTGATCACCGCAGCGCACGTCCTCAGCCAGCTTCACGGTGGACAGCCTTACATTCTTCTCCGTCAGCCCGCCGCCGCGCCGCGATTTGTTCTGGCCACCGTGGTCATTGTGGATCGGGACCACGATGTAGCCATACTCCGCGCAACGCCGAATCCATTCGAAGGCAAATATAAAGTTGGATTTCTGCCGTTGGCTTACGATTGGATAACGCCAGGCCGCGCCGTGCTTACCTCGTCTGTGCGTCCGTCGAAGCCTGTGGATGCGTACACGCTGGACGCATCGGTGGAAGATCGCGCAGCCGGTGAAGTCTTCAATTTCCACTTCTCCCAGCTCGACAAAGGCCGCCCCGAGACTGAATTATTCCTTTTCAACCATCAAGTCCGGCTGGGCCAAAGCGGCTCGCCGGTAGTCGCGGCCGACTCACAGGGAGTTGTCGGTTTTGTAGAAGGGCAATGGCTGCGGTCGAGCCTTGTTCCGCTTGCGGCTGGCACAGAGCAAAGTACACCGGGAGTCGGAGCGGCCGTTCCAATCCATTACGCCATCGCACTCTTGCAGCAAAAGGGCATACCTTGGCACTCCGGCGCTTCCGAGCCTCTCGAAGATCCCGCCGCGTCCTCGGAGCCGATGCCCCTCTCGCTGGTAGCCGCGCCTTATCCTTCGCAAGCGCTGTTCGGAGGCGAAGTTGTACTCGACGTTCTGATCGATACTCGCGGACGGGCCGCAGAGATCAAGGTTGTGCGTGGCCCGTCTCCCTTTCTTGAAGATGTTCTCGCTACGGTGCGAACCTGGAGTTTTTTCCCGGCGCGCCTGGACGGCAATCCAGTGCCGGCAAGAATCGGCATCACGTTCCAATTTTCGCAATCGTACGATCCGCCGCGAGCAACGCAAGCGCACAATTACGAGAGGCCTCCGCCTTCTTTGTCTGACCGCAGCGCACGGCCGGTGCTTACCGTCGAGCCTCAGTTCCCAGCGGCCAGCGCCGGCGAGGGTAGCGTGATCCTCTACGAACTTGTGGATGCCCAAGGCCACTTCGCCGCCGATCACGTCCTCCGCGACTCGGAATCGTTTTCGTCTGCGGCGGTGGCTTCCGTGCATGGTTGGCGTTTTGCTCCCGGGACGCGCGATGGATCCGACATCGATTCGGGAGAGATCGTAGTTCTGATCTTTCGGCTCTCCGGGATCACCGAGTCCCTCCCGCCGCGAAACTAGCTCCCGCCTGCACAAGCGGCTCTTAGTTGGTCACCGATTCGATTACCAGTCCTTGCCTCTGCGAATAAATCAGGTATTCGCCTGGAGCGATTGTGCTCAGTCGAGTGATGCGCCTCCGGGCCTCCTCGCGAGTTGAAGCAGCCGTTATCCACAGCGGCTTTCCATCACCGAGTCTTTTGAAAACGTCAAATGTTGCTTCCATCACGGCCCTCCATTGGTCCAAAGCCAACCTGCGAACCACTCCATATTTGGGTGCATCTGGGTGGCCAAGGGAGTGATGAATGTCAACTTGCTAAACCAAGTGGCTGGAGCGCCATACGAGGGGTTCCCGTGGCGCTACAAGATTCCCCTGAGGAAATTTTTGCCGGGTCTAGGGCGTTCTGGCGGGTTCCACCGATTGCAAACACTTCTACCCACTCTCGCGGGGTCAACGAGTCCGCCATCAAGAATCAACAAGTGCGCCGCCTATCGGCTGCGAGTTGTGCGCTTTCTCGCATTCGCGCGATTAGATTTTGCTCGACCGGTTTTTCGCGCGGCTCGCGGCGTTCGCCTCTTGGCTGGGCGGACCTTTCGCGTAGCCGCGCGGAGCCTGGACTTCGCCGCTGGCGCGACCTTTGCAGCAACCGCTCCGAGCGTCGAACCAATACTGCGCGCGACGCTGACCATCAGGTCTTGTTCCTTCTGAACGAAACTCTTCTTTCTTGGACTCATCGTAGTCTCCTCAAAAGATCAGTTCTTTGGCGTGCTCATCATTTGGAACATAACGACCGCTTATTAGAAACTCGCTTACCGGCGGAGCGCCTGATAAATGAATGGGCGGCTCGCCACTCTCGTATGAGGTGGCGAGCCGCCGATCATTTTCCCAACGCGCGTTACTTGTTCGGGGAAGTTGAATGGCCGCCCTGATTGCGCTCGCCATCCCGCTTGGTTGCTTATCTTTGTCTGAATTGCTTTTCTTTGAGTCTTGTTTCATCTTCGTCTCTCCCTTTAATTACTTGCGATGCTATGCAAAAAATTGCCGTTACTGCTTGCCGCTTCGTCCCTGCTGCCCTTGCTTCTGGTTGCCACTTTGCTGCCCCGAGCGTTCGTGATCACCCTGATTCGAACGTTCCTGGCTTTGCTGTCCTGAACGTTCGCGATCACCGCCCTGATTCGGACGTTCCTGGTTTTGCTGCCTGTCGCCCGGGACTTTCGAGCCGCCGAGTCTTTGTTCCGGCAAGTCTTCCGGCCGGTTAGGACTGTCGGTCGGGGGATTCTTCCGCGGCGCCCGTCGGTCGTCAGGATCGATTCCAGGTTGAACGTTGGTGGAACCGGGATCGTCCTGTCTGCGTCGCGGGGTTTCGATATCCGACTGACTTCTATTCTGTGTCGTTGACATCGCTAGACCTCCTCAGTTTTCTCAGATTAGCGCTTGCTCCTGCGATCCCCACTCTATGACGCGCCGGGGAAAGCGAGCCATCCAGTGCATGCTGTAAGCTGTGACAGAATTCTACGTAAGGTATCCTGCGTAGACGCGATACGAGCTAAAGGACTTAAGGGAACTTGTAGTTGCTCGAGCGCGCGCTGATCTAAATGCGATCAAAATGGCAACCAGCCGTCAGCTCGCCCGGCGCAGCGGAGTCGAATCCGGGACCGGAAATGCGCTGGAAATGGGAGCCGCAGCCGATCCACCCGATCGCATGTGCGCTCCGATTGCGGACCACAGGATCCTTTCGAGGTCGCCGCTGCGGTACGGGTAACAGATGAAATCGAATGCGCGAATATTTAATGCCGCAAGGTAATCCCGATACTCATGTGGGCAAGCCGGCGCACAAACGATGATGGCCGGGATCTCGGCTCGCTGGCGCTTCAGGGATCGCACAACTTCGCGGTAGGTCCCATCCACCAGCCAAAAACCGCAAAAGCAGGCGGCCGTATCCTCTCTCGCGATTATGTTCTTAACCTCTTCCACGCTCTTGGCCCAAAGGATCTTGGCGTCGTACGTGCGCAGAAGTTCGGCCATATTGCTCCGTATCTCCGGATCGTTCGTGGCCACCAGGATGTTCGGTCGAACCGGAGCCTTGTCCAGATTTGTGGAAGAAGCCAGCGAAACGTTGCCCTGGAACTGATTACCAGGATTATGCGGTGCAGGTGCGGAGCCCATGATCTAAGTTCCTCTTTCTAGTTTTATTGAAAAGGAAGAAGGGAAACTCGGCCCAGCCCTCGACCTCTGCAATCAAGGTTCCGGCTCCCCTTCTTCCCGCTAGCGGAAAATATTCCGCGAACACATAATCCTTTACGCGGATTCTTTGGACAATACAGTGAGCTTGTTACGAGAAAGGGGAAATACCTGTAGAACTGCTCCATGAAACGGTTCTTACGGTTCGATGATCTGGTTCCTAACGGCGTAGCGCACCAGCTCGCTGACGGCGTGCAGCTGCAGCTTACGCATGATGTTGGCGCGATGCGTTTCCGCCGTCTTTACGCTTATGCATAGGGAAGCAGCGACCTCCTTGCTGCTTTTGCCTTCGGCCAGCAATTGAACGATCTCGCGTTCGCGCGAGGTCAGCCGGTCGCGCACCGGTTCGGAGGCCGCCGGCCGCGTCTTACCCTCGTTGAAGTTCGTCAGCATGACCTCGGTAGCGCGCGGCGTGAAGAAAGGCTTGTGGCTTGCTAGAGTTTCCACCGCGATAATCAGGTCGCGGTCGGAATCCGACTTCACGATATATCCCCGCACGCCCGCTTCCAGAATATCCCGGATCAATTGGTCCGAATAATGCATGGATAGGATAAGCACTTCCGTGTTTGGCGAGGCTTTGCGGATCCTCTTCGCGGCATCCACACCGTTCAGGTCCGGCATGCTGATATCCAGGATGGCGATGTCGGGCTTCAGTTCTTCCGCCTTGGCCACTGCCTCCCGGCCGGTGGTAGCCTCGCCGCAAACTTCCCAACCTGCTTTCGATTGCAGCAACGCCTTCACGCCACGACGCAATAAATCATGATCGTCCGCAATCAGAATGCGAAGTGCTTTCATGTTGTTCTCCAGAACAGATCGGGAACTCGAGCATTATACATTGCGCCTGGGCGTCATTAAATTCGTTCCGCCAGGCACTCGCGCAATTGCTGGCACGCTCGCGAAAAGCGCGTTTTCACCGCCGACTGAGACAACTTCAGGATGTTGGCAGCCTCCTTGGTCTGGCGTTCCTGCAGCCCCAGAAGCCACACGACCACTCGCGACGTGCTCCCCAGGCCGTCGATCGCTTCCCGAAGAGCCCGTTTACTTTCTGATTTCGAGTAGAGAAATTCAGGATGAGAAGCATCGCTCGCGCGCAGGAGCTGCAGCTGGCTCGGCTCCTCCGCCACGTTGCTTTCATAGGATAGATGGTGATCCTCGGAACGGCGTTTGCGCACTCGGATAAGCGCCTCGTTGATTGCAATGCGCAGCAACCAGCTCGAAAAACGCGACTGCCCGTTAAACTGGCCGATATGAGAGTAAGCGTTCAGGAAACATTGTTGCGCCGCGTCTTCGGCGTCCTCCCGATTGCGCGTGATCTTGAGAGCCATGTGATAGGCCTTGCGCATGTACGGCGCGAGCAGCCGGGCAAAGGCGCGGTCATCCCCGGCTTGGGCCTGCCGTACCAGATTCATCTCGTCGGCGGGGCCGGAGACCTCCGAACGAACTTCTCCCGCGTCTTCGGGTACCACCGCTGTGAATCTCCTCTTCGCGCTCTCCACGGACCGAACTCCTTACCCTTTTTTGATTATTGGCCCAGGCTGTGGCCTGATTTTCCAACCGAATTCGCGATAACCGAGCGCCGTTGTCCCGCCGGCTTTATAAGGTGTCCGGTTGATCTCGTGAACCCGCCGGATAAAACCGGAGAGAATGAATGAGTGTTCGCGGCGGGACACCCGGCCGATGAATTGATATATGAAGCAGCACGATTCATATAACTGGGTTCCACTCCAATGCTCGCCTAACCTAACATCCCAAGGGAAAAGCGCCATCAGAGGCATCCTGTACTCTTGCCCGGGGTTTCCTGTACACCGTGGGACTCAAAGGGTCAGCCGTGGCGGCACTTGAATCCAGCAATATCTACCCGTTGCGCCCAAGAAATTACACGGTTTCTGTGCCCATTCCATCGGCAGGCTCATTGTAACTACCATGTTGTTAGTGGGTTACAGCGAAACTGTTGTGGATGAGTTGGCTTCCAAATTGCATCCTGATGCGGTTTACAAGTGCTACGTACAAGTGATCGATTCGCCTTGGAATCCAGCTTCCTGGAGGAGGACCATGAAAGCAACCTACGATATCTTTAAGAAGCTCCCTACTGGCTCCCCAATTTGGGTTGAAGCCGTTCAAGGTCTTGAGTTCGCGCGAGCTCGCCTCGCCAAGCTGATGCAAGCGGATCCCGGTGACTATCTTGTCTACGATTTGACCAACGCGAAAATCGTCGAAAGTTTGACCGGGCCAGCCTGAAGGATCATCCGGCCGCGTCTGCCGTTTTTACAATCGGCCCATCAGAAAGAGAATCAGCAGGATCAGCAGAATCAGGCTTATGCCTCCGCTGGGGTAATATCCCCAGTCTCGGCTGTGCGGCCAGGTTGGCAGGCTCCCGAAGAGGGCCAGCAAAAGAACGATTGCGAGAATAAGTAACAACATCCTTGCCTCCTTTTCGCCCGGTAGGACTGTGTCGGCGAGACGCGTCCTACCGGGCCACAGACGGCGAACGAGCGGTCCCGCCAATCAGCGAGAACCACCCGCCTTTACCACGCGGTATTTTCCCCGCGCGCTTTTCGAATCAGCCTCTTCGCCTGTCTCTCCGGCCTGGAAAGCTTGGGTGTTTATTTCTTCCGAGAGCTGGGTGAGCTTCTGATCTGTTTCTTTTTCTTCCTCGAGCGTTTGCTCTAGAAGTGATGCCGCTTCTGTCTCTCCCATCAGAGTCGCAAAAGCGTGCACCGATCCGTATGCCGCGATTTCATAGTGCTCCACTCGCTGCGCGGCGGTGATCAGAGCTGCATCCATCAGGCTCCCTTCGTAATCCTCGGACATTACTTCGGCCCCTTCCGCCACGATGCCGGCCATGGCTTTGCACTTCTTGCCCTTTGCCGGTTCTCCCAGGCCCTTGAGAATCTGCTCGAGCCTGCTGGCGTGGCCCTTGGTCTGCTCCAGGTGTTCCTCGAAACCCTTGCGGAGTTCCTCGGAGTCGGCCGTTTTCGCCATTTTGGGGATGGCTTTAATCAGTTGGTTCTCGGAGTCGTACAGGTCACGCAATTCATCGACATATAAGTCCTTAAGAGTTTTCTCTTTCACGGTTGTTCTCCTCGGTTCCTGTTTTGAATTTGCTACGCCTGGAAGTTTGGTGTTTGGCGCACGCTGGGAGCCTATTCCCTCCCGAACTATCCAACAATCGAGCGAACCCTGTAGCTCATGGCCGTTGTTCTTGTAGTTTCCGCATGAACCCACGGGCGCCGGGCCACTGCCGAAGAGTCTTATGAAACATCCGGCCCTATGGCCCTGGACCTCCGAGCGCGACCGAGGCGATAAGTAACGTCTTTTCCATTTCGAAATACCAAAGCCACCCGATGGAGGATCGGTTTTCTTGAAATTAGTCTGGCTCCCAGGCCTTGATCGTCAAAAACGCCGATAAGGAGATACGAACCATGCGATTTGCCAGAACACTCGTTTTCATCGCTTTATTTTTCGGTTTTCTTGGAACGGCGGCGCCCGCCGGCGCCCAGCAAAAGACGCCGCCGCAAAAGGGTACCCAGAATTACGAAGAATGGCTCAAGCGCGAGGTTCGTCACGAGCTGGTGCTTTTGCCCTGGCTTTCCGTGTTCGACAACCTCGAGTACACCGTGAATGGCTACCAGGTTATTCTGAAGGGACAAGTCGTCCGGCCCTCCACGAAATCAGACGCGGAAGCAGCCGTGAAAAAGATTGAAGGCGTCGAGAGTGTGGACAACGAGATCGAAGTGCTGCCCGTTTCTACCATGGACGACCAAACACGGATGGCGGAATATCACGCTATTTATTCCCAACCCATGCTGGAACGCTATTCCCAGGGCAACATTCAGTCCATCCACATCGTGGTGAAGAACGGGCACGTCACGCTCGAAGGCACCGTAGCCAACGACTCCGACAAGAACGTCGCCGGCATTCAGGCCAATTCCGTTCCCAACGTTTTTTCTGTCACCAACAATCTGCGGGTGGAAGGCTCCGCGAAATAGCGCGGTGCTTCCGCAGGCTTGTTTGCGTTCAACGGCAGAAGGTGTGCGGCGCGTTAAAACATCCGGGCGAGACATCGGCCGCTCGGCCGGTGCCTCGCCCTTTAAGCATGCGAGCAACTATTACCGCCGGGGCTCACCACCACCCGCACGCGGGGCCGGAGCTTGCCTCTGCTGCATTTGCTGCGTTTCCTGCGTGTGGCGTTGCTGCAGTTGCTGCGTCTGCTGCGAGTGCTTCTGCTCGACCTGCTGTTTTCTGCTGTCGTCAGCCTTCTGTTTATCCAGCTGTTGATGTTCCTTGTCTTGTTGCTGTTGCAGTTTCTGCCGTTCTTGCTGCTGCTTCGCGACGAGCTTGTCTTGTTGCTGCTGATATTTCTTATCCTGGTTCGCGTTCCCCGTGTTTGGAGCCGCCGGATGTTCGATGGCCGGCAGATCCTTCGGATGTACCGGCGATTTACCGCCAGCATTATCCGATCGTCCGCCCGCGTCACCTCGCACCACGCCACGATCGTTAAACGCTCCGGGTTTGGGAGTCGCCGCGATGGGCGGCGCGCCGTGATTTACCGACGATCTCAGGTCTCTGTTCGCGCGAGCGGCCTGCACGTGTTGGGTTTGTTCGGCCACCGGACCAATGTGCCGATCGTGCGCAGCTGCTTCCTCCGCGGCCGTCGGACGCGCATCAACTCCACCGTGACCGTTGTAGCTGATGTGCACGTCGTTGTGAATGTCCACATGCTCGTTGTAAACGTTATGGAAGTCCCCGCCCACGTGCCAGACCGCCGTGTTGTAGAAGAAGTGTCCGTGGTCCCAGCGTCCGCCGTAAAAGCCGGTGCCGAAATAGCCGAATCCGTAGTTGATCCCGCCGTAAAATCCTACGACCGGGCCCCAGTAGCCATCGTAGAAAACAAATCCGGAGCCTCCCCAGCCCCAGTACGGCGGTGTCCACAGAAAGCCGGCTTCCGGAGCCAATACCCACGTCCCCGGCACCCAGAAATAATCGGCGGCGTCATAGTCGTAGTCCCAATACCCGGGCGTCCAGAAATAGCCGTCGCCGGGACAGACGGGTTGCTCGTAGATCGGCAGCACGGGCGGCGCTACCGCGATTGCTACTCCGACTCTGATCTGGGCCTGCGCCACTCCCGACGCAACCAACATTACGAGCGCGAATAACAGCAAACGAACCAAATTCTTACGCATTGTTTCCTCTGCCTCTGCATCCTTCGTTTACCCGGTGGAGCTTTGCTTCTGCGGGCTGCGCGGATGGAAAGGCGCGATTCCGGACGATCCGAGCGACCGTCCCGCACGGGCCGCTATTTTACTACCGAGCCAAGGGCGTTCCATAGGGTCAAAAATGTATGGACCCACTAGGAAGCTCGTATTGAATCTTTGGTTTTATTTGCCATCCGCAGCGTAACCAAGGGCTTGTTTAAATTCGAGCGGTGCCCAGCCGGCGACCGATTCCCGACCACTCTCGTTACATGAACTTCTAACCTTCCATACGGAATTCCCGGTATTGGCTCGCGCAACGTCATTGTTTAGAAAGGGACAGCCCCGCAGCACGGGACTAAAGATTTCGCAAGAGAGGGCTCAGATTAGCTCTTTTCGTTGCCAGGCACCTCGCACCCAAAGCTCCTGAAAATCCTCCCCCAAGAGGCGGATTCCCCAATCCGCCTCCCCACCTTTTCGCAGAAGATGGAACTTCCCAGCCCCGCAAACGGAATACCCAGATGACCGGCCACTCGGTCGAAGTCCGTCCAGCGAGCGATTGCTAGGCCCGGCCTCGCGGCACTGACAGGCGGTTCCCTTACATGTCCATTACCATACGAAAGCCCGCGCAGAGCTACCGGCTTCATCGATCTTTCTTAAGACACAGGCCGCGTGGCCGGGCACGACTCTCGCCGCTCCTCCCGTTCGTACTGCTTCCACTCATCGCGGCGCCGCTGCGCAGCCAGCAAAGCTCGCAAGCTCTGCAAGCCCCGACCATCTCCGTGGACGTCAAAATGGTAAGCATGCTCGCCACCGTGCGCGACAAGCATGGGCTTCTCGTTCGCAACCTGACCAAGGACGATTTCATGCTGGATCAGGATGGCCACCCGCAAGCCATCAGCTATTTCGCGCAGGATTCCAATCTTCCGCTGTCGCTGGGTCTCCTGGTGGACACGAGCCTGAGCCAGCGGCGCGTTCTGGACCAGGAGCGCAACGCCAGCCACGCCTTCCTCGATCACGCCCTGCGCGAAGACAAGGACAAAGCCTTCGTCATCCAGTTCGATTACGAAGTGGACCTCCTGCAGGACCTCACTTCTTCTCGCCAGAAACTCGAAGTATCTCTCGAGCACTTGGGCGCGCCGGAATTCGCCCAGACCGGAGCGGGAGACGATTCGAGCGGCGGCCATGGCTCGCACGGCAGAGGTGGCGGCACCTTGCTCTACGATGCCGTGTACCTCGCTTCGGATGAACTCATGAGAAAGCAGCAAGGACGCAAAGCTCTCGTCGTCTTGTCCGACGGCGTGGATCGCGGCAGCAAAGAAAGCCTGCAGAGCTGCATCGAAACGGCCCAGCGCGCGGATACGCTCGTTTATTCCATCCTCTTCGCCGATAAAGACGAAGAATACGGAAATCACGGAGGCTACGGCGGCGGGCACATGGGCGGCGGAGGAATGGGCGGAGGCGGTCATCGCCACTACCCTCAAGAGTCGCGTCCTGACGGAAAGAAGGTTCTCCGGCAGATATCCAGCGAAACCGGCGGCCGCTTTTTTGAAGTTTCCAAAAAACAAACCATCGATCAAATTTACGCCGCCATTGACGACGAACTTCGCAGTCAATACAGCCTGGGCTACACCCCCGATAAAGTGGACGCCGCTTCGGGTTATCACAAAATCCATCTCACCGTGAAGCAAAAGGACCTGGTAGTGCAAACGAGAGAAGGGTATTACGCAGGACGCTAGCTCGCTGCCTTCTCTGTCCGCGATCTTCTACGGTGACGGCGGCTTCGGCGTTTCGGCCTGGGGAGTGGAATCAGCAGGACTCGCGGCCGGGCTCCCCGCGGGAGCCGGCGCCCCGGATTGTAACGCCAGGTAAGCGCGCCCGAATGCGGAGTGCTGCGTGCCCGGCGCGATTGTGATTGCTTGCACCATGTAGCGCCCGCCCGGCAACTTCCCGAGTGGCAAGCTGATGCGGAATGATGCCGCCGACTTTTTCGCGTCCACTTCAGCCGGGGCCAGCAACGGCGTGGCGTTCACCTGCAACCCGTTCCGGAAAAATATCAATCCTGCACGCAAGGAATTCCCGTCAAGAGTTTCGTTCTTCTCTTTTTTTTCCGGATAGTACGCCTGGAAGAAAACATACAGCGTCTGGTTTTGAGTGAACAAGCGCGTCACGCTCGGGACAATCGTCTCGCCATTTATTTCGAGCGGTGAACTCGCGAGCTTCGCCCGCGCCCCTTGTCCTTTGGTCTGCACTTCTGAAGTCTTCTGAATGGGCACAAGCTGGCTCGAAAGCAACACCGAGCTCAGCATCATCTTCCCCGGTTGTGCCGCCGGCACCACAAGATTCTGCTCGAATGTCCCAATCTTGCCCGATTCATTTTCTCGCGCCACAAATTTCAGCCGGTAATTTCCCGGCGCCAGCAGCACCCCTCCCTGGTACAGCAGGTTCCTTTGCCGGATCTGTTCGAAGCGCTCGGGATCGAGATTCACCTGCGTGGTGTCGCGCAGCTGCGCCACCGTCTGCCCGGAAGGAACTGCGCGAACCTCCACGGCAAAATCGAATTCGGCCTGGCGCTTTCCGTGCTTTTCCGCCCAATCGAGCGCGCTCGATGAAATCTTGGCGGCGATGGGGACGTAGGTCTGTTCGTTGCTCAAGCGGAACATCCCGGTTTCCACCGCGACAGGCAGCTCGACCACCGGATTGTCCGAATTCACCGCGTCGGCCAGCTGTTGGTCGCGGTCCTCCTTCTGCAGGTGCTGGAAATCGCGTGGCGCGTAATAGCCGTCGCGGTAGCGGATGTGCGCGCCCGAAACACTTACCTTCACGTGAATGGACCGCCAGCGCCCATCGCGCTTCACCTCCGCGCCCAGGTTGTAGCCGATCAAATAGTAGCCGCCGTTTTCCTGCTGGATCTTGGGGAAGGCATCGCTCAAATCGCCCAGATCGAAGAACGCCTTTCCGCCCGTGTCCGTTGAAAGCGTCGCGAGCGTGTCGCGCGAATCTTCCCGTTGGTCCGTCTGGTGAAATACCGAAGCGCCGGTAAACATGGAGTTTCCGGTCGCAGCATTCGTTGTGGCGTCGCCGCCCGAGGGCGTGGCCAGCAGCCCGCGCGAGTCGATGGAATAAATGGAAACGTCCGCGCGATTCGCGGCGTCCGTGGCCGCCCGCAGCTGCGTGCGATTCTCTTCGCCCGTCTGCGTAATGCCGCCGGTAAATTCCACCAGAGTCTTCCTTCCGGGAATTCCGCCGAGAACGTTGGCCAGTCCTTCCACCGCGGCGAGTTTCTGGTCCGTGTTGAATACGTTGAACTCGGTTTCATCCGGTGTGTAAGCCGCGCCGGTATATTCCTGCACGTCATATTCCCCATTTTCCGCCGCGGCATAGAGCGGATTCGAAAGATCGGACGTGCTATTGGCGGTTAACTCCCCGATGGCCTTCTCCAGCAAGGCGCGATTGTTCGTGAAATTTGCCAACACGGTGAGCCTGGTGGAAAAGGCCACCACCGCCACCACGTCCGCTTTGGTCATCTGCTGCTTCACAAATTTTTCGGCGGCGTCGTGCGCGCGAATCAAATCGTCCGTCTGCATCGAGGTTATGTCGAAAAAGAGCACCAGCAGGCGGCGATCGCGCAGCTGATCGCTGATAGCTTCCGTGGAGGGCGTGTTCGGCCCTTCGTTATCCACCGGCACGGTCAGGGGCTTGGCGTCTTCGGCTCCCGCCGTTTCGATATTCTCGATGTCCGAGTATGAGAAAGTCGAAATCGCCTGCGGTTTCGCGTCATCGGTCACCGTGAATTGTTTTGCCTGCAGTCCCTTGATGGGCTTCCCGGACTTGTCCGTCACTTCCACGTCGATTCGAACCAAATCCGATTGCGTGCGCAGAACCGGCGACTGGCTCGGTTTCGCCGCCTGTGGTGACGCCGGCATGGGGACCGCAGCAGGCGCGGACTGGTTCGCGGGCGGATTGGCGGACTGCTGTGGGGATTGTGCCGAGGCCAGTCCCGCGGCGACCAGGGCCACAAGCAAGGAATGCGCGATGGTGCGGCTGAAGTGTTTCATCAGAAGTTATACCGGATCATAACATCCATGGTTCGCATCGATCCCGCGCCGGTTACCCGGCCAAAAGACGACGAACCCAGCGTCGCGGAGAGTCCCGAAAAGCTTGGCGTGTTCGAAAGATTCTGAATTTCCCAACGAACGTCCAGGTGATGGCGCTCCTGCGGGCCGAATCGAAATGATTTTGCGAGCGACGCATTCCAATTGAATTTGCAGGGCCCCTCGATCGCGCCGCGATGTTCGTTGCCGTATTCCGTGGGAGCGGGAGTGGTGAAGGCGGCCGGATTGAAAAAAGCAAGCGCCGGCCCGCCGCAAATGCTTATGTTCGGATCGCCGACCTGTTCCGCGCGCAGCGAAAAGCTCGCTCCCGTCCCGTTATCCGCCGCGGTCCCGCCCAGGTAGGCCGTAACGGGCGTTCCGGTCTGCCAGGTCACAATGTTCTGCAGCCGCCAATTGCTCAAAGCGTGTACGGCCCAACCGCGGTTGCCCCAGCGATGGTGTTCGCCGAAGGGCAGCTCGTACACGGAGGAAAAGCGCGCCTGGTGCCGCACGTCGAAAGAGGAAAGCCCGCGCTCGGCCGCGTAGTTGCCGTCTTGCTGCACCACGAGGGGAGTGCTGCCGCCAATGGTGCTCGCATTATCGAGCGACTTCGCGAAAGTGTAAAACCCCTGCACCGAAATGCCGCGCGTGAAGCGGTGAACCAGCCGCACCTGCAGCGCGTTGTAAATCGAGTTCGCGCCTGATTGATCGTAGTAGAAGCTGTTGGCGTAGGGGATCTGCAGCGAGTCCTGCGTGTTCAACGGGCTCGTTCCGAGCGGAGCGCGATTGGGCGCGCGCAGCAAATCCAGATTCGAACCCTTCGTGCCGGTGTAGGTCAGATCCAAAATCCAGTTCTGGCTGAACGAAGTTTCGGTGCCCAGCGTCCAGATCTGCGCGCTGCCGTTTTTGTAAAACGGATTGACGCCTCCCTTGTTGGATATCGTGCTCGTGCTCGGAAACCCGTTCTGTAGCGTGAGGATCTGCGTGGCCGAAGTGATCAGATTTTCCGAGGTGGCGAAGGGCGGCTCGTATTCCAGATATTGCTGCGCCAGCGTGTTATAAATCGCCTCGTTGTAGAAAATCGAATATCCGCCGCGCACTACCGTCTTCGGCTTTATCCATTGCGGCACCCAGGCGAATCCAATGCGCGGCGCCCAATTCCCGTAGTCGCCGTGTATCAGGGCCTGCGGATAGCTCCCGTGGAAGGTCCCCGTCCCGCCCGGGGTCACCACATCCACTTGCGTCGCCGTGGAATTCAAATCCAGATTGGCGATCCGGTTGTACACGTCCACCGGCGGCGTGGCCGCTTCGTAGCGCGCGCCGAATAGAAGAGTGAACTGCTTGTTCATCCGCCAATCGTCCTGGGCGTAGGCGATAAAGTCCCAACTGCGCAGATATATGTTCGGGCCGAATTGCACGTTCGTGCTGTAAGGCAGTCCCAGGAGAAAATCGGCGAGTTCGTAGTAGGGCTCGGTCCCCGGATCGGGCGCCACCGGTTGCCCCGTCGCGGTCAATTGCGACGTCATCACTCCCGTAAAATTGAACAGCCCGCGCGGCTCGGGGTCTGACTCGGAGTTAAGCTCGATCCGGCGCACCTCTCCGCCCAGCGTCATGGTGTGCTTCCCGCGCACCCATTTCAAACTGTCGCCGAGGCGAAGCGTCTGGTTGCGCGTAAGCGAAGGCAGCGGATCATTCAGTCCCGAAAGGCTGGTGAAATCGATCGCGGGTATGCCGTACGTAAGCGGATCGGTGGAAACTCCCGTGATTCCGAGCTCTCCGGCAACGTCGTTCTTGAAGGAATTGTCGCTGAGGATTTGAAGCCGGCTCCGGCTCCAGTTCAGCTGCGTGCTCTCCACAAGATGTGGCGTCCAGTTGTGCGAAAGTCCCAGCGTAGCGGACTGGCTCAGCGTGGATTCGTGGCCGGCCGTGTCCGGAAAACTCCCAAACGTGTTCTGCCGCTGCGAATTCAGGTTGTAGGCTCCGTTCAGGCTGAACTTGGAATTGATGGTATGAAGCACGTGGAGATTCAGGATGTCGTTGTTTATCGGCACGGTGGTCTGCAGCAAATAGTTTTGCACCGCCCCGGGCAGATTGGCCATGGGGTAAAAGGCTAGCAGTCCGGCCGCGGCGGAATTGATGGCCGGGATCTGGCATCCGTTGCCTAGCGGAGTGCGCGGCCCGGTAAAGTCCGAAAATGGATTGTAGAGCGTAATCCCCAGGCCGCAGAAATCTCCGGTACGCTCTGCGGCCGTGGGCACCGTGGAATAACTGTCCAGCGCACTCGACTGAATTTCATGCTGGTAGTTCACGAAAAAATAGGTCTTGTCGCTGCCGTTATAAATATGAGGAATTTTCAGCGGCCCGCCGAGGTTGCCGCCGAACCGTTCGTCGTAATGGCTGGGCTTGGGCACCTGATTCCCCGTGATGGAATAGGGCTTGGCATCCCACGCGGAATTTTCATAATGATCGTAAAAACTGAAACGAATGCGGTTCACCGCTTGGCGCCCCAGCCTTCCGCGTCCTCCAAACATTCCGCCCCCGCCTCCACCTCCTCCTCCGGGACCGCCCGGCCCCCCAGCCCCTCCGCCGCCTTGGCCGAAGAGTTGCCCTCCTCCACGCCCACCCGGTCCCCCTTGCCCTCCGGGGCCTCCTGGCCCGCCCGGCGTTCCGGGCACCAATCCTCCAAGCCCAGCGGACCCTCCGTTTGTCATAAGGCTTTGGCCCACCGTCCCTTGCATCAGGAACGAATCGGACGTCGCATTCGAATTGGCGTTTGTGCCGAGCGCGACTTCCGCCTGAGGCCCGGCGTTTGCAGGGCCGCCCACTTCAGTTCCTTGCGCGTTCGTACCTTCGCCCGTGAGTTCGGTTTGTTCGAAACCGCTCGCCAGACCTTCGCGAATCGCGTTGGCCGCTCCCGCCGGCAATTGCTGTCTGCCCCCGTTTCCGCTCAGACGGCCAGCCGCGCCGGCGCCTGCACCTGATCCGTTCGCATAATTCGTCCCGCCGCCGTTCGCTTTGTTCTTGTTGGCTGGAGAGAGTGGTCCATTCGCCGCACTCGCCGGCGCTGCTGAGAGCTCCGCCAAAGTTGCCACGCGCAAAACCATGGGAACGGGGCCCGGAGGAGCCACCGGCACCTCAACGACGAGCGACGATGGCACAAACCCCAGCTGGCTCGCCTCTACTCGGTAGCGTCCGGCGGCAATCTGCGGAAACTCAAATTTCCCAGCCTCGTCCGTCCAGCTCAGCCATGACTTGTTCGTATCTGTGTTGGTCAAGCGCACCGTTGCGCCCGGAACGGGTGTGCCTTCGGTAGTGCGCACGATTCCGGCGAGTGTCGGGGCTGGCGTCTGGGGGGGAGGTTCTTGCGCCCACCCTGCACATGCAAGACCCAGCCAGAAGGCAACAAGCATCGGGAGCTCCCCCCGGGGCAGGCGACTCCTCGCGTTTTTTCGGGCTGGTGAGCTCATCTGGTTTGCTTATCTTACTTCGACGTTCTGCCCACCAACGGAGTTTCCGCGCTGGCGGTCCCGGCCCGCTCCACCGCCACAGAATCGGGGGCTCCTTTTCTGTAGCCTAATGAGCGGGCCGGACCATAGAAAAGCTCCGATCGCCTTTGGCGGCCTGCGGCATCCGCATGCTCCCGCAACGCCAAGGCTCACCCATCATTCACTTTTCCGGCCGCAACAGTTCCCGGAAATATTGTGGCCAGCCGAGCATTCCGCGCTCTTCACCCAGTTCCCAAACGGCCCCCAGAAAAAACTGATGCATTGCCGAGAAAAATCAAATGCCCACCCGCATTCCTCCTTCAGTATTCTTGATGTGTTGCTCCGTTCGGATTCGTTTCTCGGACCGTTTTCGCTCCGAGCAATCGATTCGATGCCAAAGAATTCGGGAGTACTCGCCGCCCGAAAATTCGAGAAGGGGAGACCATGCCGGTATCAGCGCCCGTCACCATGGCCAAGCTCAACGTTCCGTTCTACGGCCACGTCCGCCAATACCGCAGCATCAAGACTGAGATTGACGAAGCAATCCAGTCCGTGCTCGAAACCGAAGCCTACGTTCTCGGCCCCACTCTCGAACGCTTCGAGCGCGAACTCGCGCAATTTTTCGGCACGAAGCACGCCATCGGGCTCAACTCCGGCACCGACGCCCTCTGGCTCGCCTTCATGGCTCTCGGCCTCCAGCCGGGGGACGAAGTGATCACCACCGCCAACACATTTTTCGCCACCGCCGAAGCCATCTGGATCGCCGGAGGCAAGACCGTCTTCGTGGATTCGAGCCCGGTCACCAACAATATCGACCCGGCGAAAACCGAAGCCGCCATCACGCCGCGCACCGTGGGCATCGTTCCCGTTCATCTCTACGGCCAGTGCGCCGACATGAAATCGATCAGCGCCATCGCCAAAAAGCACAAGCTCTGGCTGGTCGAAGACAGCGCCCAGGGAATTGACGCTCATGGAGACTCCTTCCAGCAGGGCCAATTGAGCGACGCCGTCTGCACCAGCTTCATCATCCAGAAGAATCTCGGCACTTTCGGTGACGGCGGCGCGCTCATGACCAACCGCACCGATATGGACGCGACCGTTCGCCGCCTTCGCAATCACGGCTCCCCCAAGCGCTCGGTCCACAGTTTCGGTTTCAATAGCCGCCTCGACGACCTCCACGCCGGCGTCCTCAGCGTAAAGCTGAAGTACATCAAGAAATGGTCCGATCGTCGCCGCGAAATCGCCAGCCGTTATTCCAGCGCACTCACAGGCACAAGCCTGAAGCTGCCCATCGAGCTGCCCGGCTATCGCCACGTCTATCATCTGTATGTCGTCGAGCATCCTCGGCGCGATCACCTCGAACAATTCCTGCGCTCGGCAGGCATCGACGCGAAAATGCACTACCCCATCGCCATCCATCAACAGGAAGGATTTCCCTGGGGTAAGGAGTCCGAACTCGATCCGAAAGTCCCAAACAGCGAACGCAACGCGGCCGAATGCCTGTCGCTCCCCATGTTCCCCGAGCTCACCAATGAAGAAGTTGATTACACCATCGAGAAAGTCCTGGAATGGGACTCCGCCTTTGGGCGGAATTAGCGGTATAAAGATCCTCCGGTGAGCTCTCCAAAGCGCTACAAGGTCTTGGTGGTCGGCTTAGGCAAGCGAGGCAAGCACCACGCTGTCGGTTTCCAGAAGAACCCGCGCTTTGAGCTTGCAGGCCTCTCCACTCGCGACCCGGACAAGCTGGCGAAAGTCGCCGCGGAATTAGGTGTCCCAAACGCTTCCACCGATCCCCTCGCGCTCGCGAACCAAATCCGTCCTGACGTTTTTTGCTTCTGCACGCCGCCCGCTGCGCGTCTCGATTTCATCCGCATGGGCATCGAATCCGGCGCCCGGCTGATCGCTTACGAAAAGCCCATCGCTTTTTCCATGAACGAAGCCGTCGAAATCCGCAAGCTCGTCCAGACCGCGCGGGTCAAGACCGTCGTCAGCCATCAGCATCGCTACGGCGCGCACTATCAAAAAGTAAAGGAAATCATTTCCAGCGGCTCCATCGGCCGCGTGCACACGGTTTACGCCACGGCCGTCGGCTGGATGTTTCACCTCATCACGCATCTGGTGGACTACATGCGCTGGTACAACAACGACGCGCCCGCGGAATGGGTCATGGCCCAGGCCGCCGGACGCAGCAAGCTTTCCGATAGCCACCCCTCTCCCGACTACATCGCCGGCTTCATCCAGTTCGCCAATGGCGTCCGCGGAACCGTCGAATGCGGCGCCGGCGCTCCCGACATTCCGGAAGTGGCTTACTGGTGGCACAAGAACAGAATCGGCGCGCAAGGCACCGAAGGTTTTGCCGAGGTTTTGACCGGCGGCGGATGGCGCGCCGTAACTCGCGATCAGCAGGGTCCGGTTTCCGGCTCAGGCTCCATGAATTACGACATTGATATGGCCGGCTACGTCGAAGACATCGCCCGCTGGCTTGACGATGACGCCCAGATTCATCCCTGCAACGGCGAGAGTGCTTACCAGGGCTTTGAAATCGTCATGGGACTTTTGCGCTCCGTCGCTCAGGGGGGCCAAATCAAGCTGCCGCTGGGGCCTGGAGAGCCAGAGCTCGAGGCCCTCGCCCGGGGCCTCTCCGACCGTCCGGTCCTCCCATCTGGTGACGCCAATCGCAAGGAGTACAAGCTCTGAAGCCCCGCGCCCGGCCCCGCCCTCGCCGCGTAAGGTTATTTATTAGAATGGGTTCTGGAAGTTCACCGCCCAATTCGCCGCCCCTACGGTAAAATTTCTTTGGGCGTCGTCCACATGAAATTCTCGCGTTCATCCCTCCTCATCCTGGGGGCCTGGTTATTCTTCGTCGGCGGCTATGCTGCCGCTGCGCTATTACTCCCGCGCGGCAACGAGCTCCGCATCCTCGGCTACCTTTTCGCTTGTTTAGTCCCCTTGTTCGCCAACACCTGCCTGCTTTGGAATGCGGCCTCGCCCTACCGCCGGCACAACGGCTTCTGGATGCTCCTGGCGCTCGGTTGCACTTTGTGGCTCGCCGGCATATTGGCGCTCACCTACACCGAGCTTGAACTCAAATACGTCACCGACGTTCCGTTTCCCGTGGACCTCTTGTTTTTCCTGCATACCGTCCCGTTCATGGCCGCTTTGGCGCTGATGCCCCACGCCCGGAAAATGCGCGAGACTTTGCGCTTCGGTCTCGTGGACCTGCTGCTCCTCTCTATCCTTTGGCTGTACATCTACATCTTTGTCGCCATGCCCTGGAAGACGATCTCGCCGAATCCGGAATTGTTTCATTCGCACGATGTCGTGAGTTACATGATCGAAAATCTCGTGGCCGTCGCCGGTTTCGGCTTCCTGTTTTTTCGCACCAAGGGCTCCTGGCGCACAATTTACGGCCACATCTTTGGTTCCATGTCCCTTTACGCCCTGGGGCTGCTCTGGACCGTCGCGACCTTTTTCGGCCTGGTGAAATATTCCGGCGCGATCGCCAGGCTGCCCATGCTGGCCGGCTTCGTCTGGCTGGGAACTGCCGGAATCGTCGCGCATGAGCTAGCGTTCGAGCCCGAACCCGCCCCCGTTACGGCGCGCCGCGATACGCAGTGGCCTGCGCGTCTCGCTATGCTTGGCGTTTTGGTGGCGCTATTCCTGGCCGGGTGGGACGTCTTTCTCAGCGACGCTCCCGTCGCGGTGCAGAGATTCCGCCTCGTCGTCACTCTGGTCGCTCTTTTCTTGGGGACCACTCTGGTTTTCTTCCGGCAGCATCTGGTCTATCAGGAGCGCACCGCCCTGGTGCACGAGCTCTGGGAATCGCTCGAGAACATCAAGCGCCTTCAGACTCATTTCGTGCAATCTGAAAAGCTGGCCTCTCTCGGCCAGCTTGCCGCCGGAGCCGCTCACGAAATAAATAATCCGCTCACCGCCATTCTCGGATATTCCGACCTCTTGATCGTCGAAAATCCGGAAACGGCGCGGGCCCACTCGATGGGCGTCAAGATTCGCGATCAGGCCCGCCGCACGAAGGATCTGGTTACCAACCTGCTCAGCTTTGCCCGCCAGGTCCCCGCCGAAAAACAATTGCTCGATTTGAATACCGTTCTTACCGGTGCGGTCCAGCTCCGAAACCTCGATCTGCGCGAAAAGCACATCCGCATCGAACTCGAAAACCGCAGCGTGCTTCCCGCCGTGCGCGGCGATCCCAACCAGCTGCTCCAGGTTTTTTATCATTTGATCAGCAACGCCGTGGACGCCATGGAGTCGGCCGGCGGCGGCGTGCTCATGATCCGCGCCCTCCGTGAACGAGGCAACGTGGTCATAGAATTTTCAGACACCGGCCCGGGAATGAAGGAGCCGGAAAAGGTCTTCGATCCGTTCTACACCACCAAGCCGGTCGGCAAAGGCACCGGCCTGGGCCTTAGCATCTGCTACGGCGTGATGCAGGAACACGCCGGCCGCATCTCCGGATTCAACCGTCCCGAGGGCGGATGCACCTTCCGTCTGGAGCTTCCCGCCGTCCTCGCGGTGTTCCCGCAGCCGTCCGCGCTCCCCGTCGCGCCGGTCAACACCCGCTAAATCTCCCCTCGGAACTGTGCTAGAGTCGAAAATTCCATGGATGCCCCCGCGATCGTCACGGAGCACTTGTCGCGCCGATTTGGCCAGCTCATCGCGGTGCAGGATGTGAATTTGCAGGTCGCTCCCGGCCAATTCTTCGGTTTCCTCGGTCCCAATGGCGCCGGAAAATCCACCACCATCAAAATGCTGACCGGCCTGCTGGCTCCCAGCGACGGCCGCATTCAAGTCCTGGGCCTCGATCTCACCCGCAATCCGGTCGAAGTGAAGCGTCAGATCGGCGTGGTTCCCGAAGGCATGGCGCTATTCGGCCGCCTGACCGGCATGGAGTACCTGAATTTTGTCGGCCGCATGTATGGTCTCGACCGCGAAACCGCCGCCAAGCGCGCCGCCGAGCTATTGGATTTCATGCAACTCACCGATCAGCCCAAGGCCCTCGTCACCGATTATTCGCACGGGATGCAGAAAAAACTCGCGCTCGCTGCGGCCGTGATCCACGGTCCCAAGGTTCTTTTTCTCGATGAGCCCTTTGAAGGAGTGGACGCCATCGCCTCCGGCACGCTCAAGGCCATGCTTCAGCGCATGATTGCGCGCGGCGCCACCATTTTCCTCACCTCCCATGTGCTCGAAATTGTCGAGCGCCTTTGCAGCCACGTGGCCATCATTCATCAGGGGCGGCTCGTCGCGCAGGGTTCGCTCGAAGAGCTTCGCGCCGGAGTCGAGTCACAGGCCGCCGCGGCATTTGCCGCCGGCGGCGCGGCAGGCGCCGCTCTCCCAGCCCCCGGAGAAAAACTCACGCTCGAACAGATTTTCCTCCGCATCGTCGGCGGCACGCGTCCCGCCGAGGAACTTTCATGGCTGGGCTGAACTCTTCTCCCGGAATGCGCTCGCAGTTCGCCGCCATTGCCAGAGTTCGCTGGCAGCTTTGGCTCAACGGACTTCGCACCGTGAGCGGCCGCCTCGAGCTTGTCGCGCGTGGATTAATATTTCTCGGTTTCTCAGCCGCCGGTTTCGGAGGTTCGTTCGCCCTCGGCGCGCTTTCCTGGCTTTGGATCACGCACGATCGCCTTTCCTGGCTGGCCATTCCGCTCTGGTTTGTGTTTCTGTTCTGGCAGCTATTCCCGGTGATGGCCTCGGCCCTGACGGAAAGTGCTGATTCGTCAAGCCTCCTACGCTTCCCACTGTCCTTTCCTTCTTACTTCATGGTTCGCCTGGTTTTCGGCGCCCTGGAACCCTCCACCTTAATGGGCAGCCTCTGGCTCTTGGGCATGGCAGTCGGAATTGGCATCGCTGATTCTCGATATTTTTTGTGGGCCGCTGCTGTCCTGGCTGTCTTCGCAATATTTAATATTCTGCTTGCCCGCATGATTTTCGCCTGGGTCGGGCGCTGGCTTGCGCAGCGGCGCTCGCGGGAAATTCTCGGAGTCGTTTTTTTTGTTTTCGTCATCGGGTTCCAGTTCCTCGGCCCGCTACTGGCTCATTTGGGCGGGCGCGGGCATTCCCAGGCATCTGAATACGCCGCGTGGATTCTCCCGATTGAAAGATTCCTTCCGCCCGGCCTGGCCGCCGAGTCCGTCACGCGGGCCCTCCGCGGCCAGTTCGCCCCTGCGCTGGCCACCTTCGCGCTCGAATGCCTTTACGGCCTGGCGGTCCTCTGGCTGCTCAACCTTCGCCTGCGCGCTGAATATCTCGGTGAGAATTTAAGCGAAGGCCTCGCGCGCACCGCGAAGCGCAAGGAGAAGCAGGCCGTCCGCCTCGGATGGAGTTTCCCCAGCGTTTCCGGCGCGGTCGCCGCCATTCTGGAAAAGGAGTTCCATTATCTCTCGCGCAGCGGCCCCGTGCTTTTCAGCCTGGTGATGCCGGTGGTTATCCTGCTCATCTTTCGAGTCACCCCGGCAAGATCCGGGAACGGAATCGATTTGTTTTCGCACGCGTCGGACTGGGCCTTCCCCATTGGAGCGGCCTATTCGCTGCTCATCCTCACCAACCTCGTTTACAACAGTTTTGGAGCGGAAGCCGTCGGCATGCAGTTCTACTTCGTCTCCCCGGCGCCCTTCCGTCAGGTTCTGCTCGGAAAAAATCTTGCCTACACCCTCGTTCTCCTCCTGGAAACAATCTTGGTTTGGTTCGCCGCCTGCTTCTTGTACCGCCCGCCCTCCCCCGAAATTACCCTCGCGACTTTTGCCGCTCTCGCTTTCGCTATGCTCGCAAACCTCACCGCCGGCAATCTGCTCTCAATTTACACGCCGAAGAAAATCGACTACGGTACCCTCGGCAAGCAGCGCGCCTCGACGATGACCGTCCTGGCCAGCTTGGGGGTTCAGGGCCTGGCTGCCGGGTTAATTGCGCTCACACTCCTGGTCGCGCGCGTTTACGGAAAACTTTGGATTGCCGTGGCCGTCTTTCTGGTCCTTTCCGCTTTGACCTCCATCGGCTACTTCGCCGTTTTGCGGCGCGCCGACCGCATCGCTCTCAGCCGCCGCGAAGAGATGCTTGCAGAGCTCTGCCGCGCCTAGCTTCCGTTTCGGTTTGCGCCGAGCCCGTGACTACGGTAGATTCGCGACGCCCCGTGACTTGCCATTTTTGCGAGGCCGAGGAACCGCATGAGCCGCCGGTTATTCCCGATCTTCGCTGTTCTCCTGTTTGCTTTTGGACTTGTGAATCCGGCCGCGCTGCGTGCGCAAACATCTCCCAATTCGCC
>Ga0302324_100001481_pt1 | contig 57021 bp, 61 predicted proteins | sample Palsa_T0_1_FD_201949 | JGI IMG/M metagenome (GOLD analysis project Ga0302324, IMG submission 201949) | Peat permafrost microbial communities from Stordalen Mire near Abisko, Sweden - Palsa_T0_1 | ecosystem: Environmental > Terrestrial > Soil > Palsa > Peat permafrost | place: Sweden: Abisko...
CTTGAGCGTGCGGCCTCGTTCAGATAGACGCGGCGCAACCGAAATCTGTTGCAAACATGTTTACCATCTAACGTTTTTGGCCGGCGGAAGCGCCCAGCGCCTTGGGCGGCGATTTGACTTCGCCTGCCCGCGAAATATCAATACCACCCTTGAAATATGCCCCGTCCTCAATCACGATACCGGCGGTCTTGATGTCGCCCACAATAGACGCTCCGGTCCGCAACGAAACGCGGCTCTCCGACTCGACGTTCCCCTTAATCGTCCCAAAGACGGTAATTTCCTGAGCCTTGATGTTCGCGTTTACTTTGCCGTTCGGCCCTACAGTGAGGCGGTTGCGCAGGTTCAGCTTGCCATCCAGATCGCCGTCCAGATAGAGTTCTTCATCGCTTGTCACCTCGCCGACGATCTTCATGGATTTACCGAAAACCGTGGGACCAGGCGCAGGCGGCGGGCTCGGATGGTGACTGGTGACCGGGGCGGCCGCTGCGGGCTGGCCGGATTGAGCCGGTTGATTCTGAATCATTTGTCCGTCGTTTTGTTTGGACCACATAAGCTCCAGTCTACTCCCCTGCGCGGCAAACACCAAGCTTTATTGTTGGCTAACCGTGAGAGAAGCCGGCGATCCCTGGCGTTCGAAGAACTTCGGCTTGTCGAGCGCCGAGTCCACGACGACGTCGAAGAAGCCGATCATCATCTCCTCCCAGCTCTGCTCGCCATAGCGGACCTCCGCCGTCGGATCGGGATTGTTGGGATTATTCGGCGAGTTGTCGAAGTAACCGACCCACTCCAATCGAGCGCCGGCCTTGATCAGGCGTGGTTCTGCAAGCCGGTAATTGAGCTGCCATTGGAAATCGTAGTGATCGATCTTGAGCAGCGTTTCCACGTGGCCGTTCGGGCCGGTGATCAGATACTCGAACCCTTTGCCGCGCAGATGCATGTGCGGGAACATGCTGATGAGCAGCGCGTCGTTTGGCAACGTGCCCGAGACTTGGACGCGATAGTTGGAATCGCCCGGAGGAATCACAAACCGGTCGTTGCCCATCTGCAACGAAAGCACGGCCTGCTTGGGCGGCGCCTTCGCGAACACAACGCCGACGCGCGTGCTATCTTCGATGGCCCTGCCGCTGGCCGTGTAGTGCATCTGGAGCACCAGGTCCGATCCCGCCTTGATGCGTTTGGCGATTCCCGCCGGCCATTCATCGTAGGAATTGCCCGGCGTGTAGACCATCAGCAGATCGCTGGTGGTGAAGCTGCGCGGATTGGGCCGATGATCAGGCGTGGGCGCGAGTGAAAACATCACGCCGCTCGGATGGTTTTCCAGCCACTTCGATCCGGGCTCCCGAATGTAGACCACGGCGTGATGCACCGCAGCGCGGCTGCTGGTGCGCACTTCCACTTTTTGCACCCAGCGGTCTTCGGTGAAGTGCGTGGGCAGAATCAGGTATTGATAGTCCACCGCGCCTTTCGCGGGAACGGCGAAAGCATGCGGCATTTCGAAGACGGCATCGGGCGTTCCGATATTCCAGCCGCTGGGCCATTGGCGCGGCGGCGGAGCATCCGCCGGATTGCCGGCTGGAGCGTCTGCGTTCACCCACGCCGCGAGCGTGTCAATCTCGGTTTGCGTGAGCGAACGGTCGTTCGCGAAATGTCCGTATGCCGGATCGGCGAACCAGGGCGGCATTTTTCGCGCGAGCACCTGCCGGCGAATCGATTTTGCCCAGGGCCGCGTGCCGGCATAAGTCAGAAACGGCATGGGCGCGATCTCGCCCGGACGGTGGCACTCCTGGCAATGCTGCTGAAGAATGGGAACAACGTCCTTGTAGAAAACCGGCCCCGCCGCCCACACGGGCGAAAGCGCGGCGCCACAACTAACGAGCCAGCGTAGCAACGTACTTATCGCGGCATTCGGCGGAACAAAAATGCATGGTTTGGCCCGCGACCGTTTCCTTGATCGAGCTGGCCGCCGCGATGTAGGTTCCACACACCGGATCTTTCTTCAGCTCACCAGTGAGCGGCACCTGGTTGGAGGCCTGATTGGAGGAACGCGCGCCGGAGCTGGTTTTCATGGCCTGCGCGACGCCTCTGAGAACTATTCCGACAATGCTCTTCGCCACGGAAATCACAACCACCGTGAGAAGAAGATAGAAAATAACGCGGAACATATTTTGAACCCCGCGGCCGGCCGCTATCTACATTCTATCCGATGGTCGCCGCTACTCTTCCTTGTTGACTGCTTTGCGAGCCGCATCGATACGTGCCTGGGCGTGCATGGCGGCCGTGAGCGCCGAGGCGAAGTCCATGTCCTGCGCGGGCTTGGACAACGCGTCCTGCGCATCTCTGAGAGCCTTCTCTGCTTTCGGAACGTCAATTTCCTGCGCTTTCTCGGCGCTGTCGCTGAGAACTCTCACAATGTTATCGCGAATCTCCAGGAAGCCGCCGGAAATCGCCAGGCTATAGTATTGACCGCCAGGCGTGGTGTAAGTAAGGGCGCCGATGCCAAGCTCCGAAAGAAGCGCGGCGTGATCCGGCAGCACGCCGATATAGCCGTCCTTGGCGGGAATCTGCGCGCGAACAGCCTTCTCGCTTGCGAGCAGGCGCTCGGGTGTGGCAATCTCGATCTCGAACGCGTCCGCCATTGGCTAAGCTTCGCCCTGCTTCTTCAGCTCTTCGGCGCGCTTCTTCACGTCTTCGATGTCGCCTTGCATGTAGAAGGCTTGCTCGGGCAGTTCGTCATGCTTACCGTCCACAACTTCCTTGAAGCTGCGGACCGTATCTGCCAGCGTGACGTACTTGCCCTTGATGCCGGTGAACTGCTCGGCCACGTGGAAGGGTTGCGAGAGGAATCTCTGGATCTTGCGGGCGCGCGCCACGGTCTGTTTGTCGTCGTCCGACAGCTCGTCGATGCCGAGAATCGCGATGATGTCTTGCAGATCCTTGTAGCGTTGCAGAATCTGCTTCACTTGTTGCGCGACGCCGTAGTGCTCGTCACCAACGATGCGCGGATCAAGGATGCGGGAGCTGGAAGCCAGCGGGTCCACCGCGGGGTAGATGCCCTGCTCCACCAGGCTTCGCGTTAGATTGGTGGTGGCGTCCAGGTGCGCGAAAGTGGTGGCCGGCGCGGGGTCGGTATAGTCGTCGGCGGGCACGTAAATGGCTTGCACCGACGTGATGGAGCCCTTCTTGGTGGAGGTAATGCGCTCCTGAAGCTCGCCCATTTCGGTGGCGAGATTCGGTTGATAGCCTACCGCGGAGGGCATGCGGCCCAACAACGCCGAAACTTCCGAGCCGGCTTGCGTGAAGCGGAAAATGTTATCGATGAACAGCAGCACATCCTGGCCGCCTTCGTCGCGGAAATATTCCGCCACCGTTAGGCCGGTGAGACCCACGCGCAGGCGCGCGCCGGGCGGCTCGGTCATCTGGCCATAGATCAGCGCGACTTTCGATTTGGTGTAGTCGTGCGGATCCAAGACGCCCGACTCCTGCATCTCATGCCACAGGTCGTTGCCTTCGCGCGTGCGCTCGCCTACGCCAGAAAACACGGACACGCCGCCATGTTTCAGAGCGATATTGTTGATCAGCTCCTGGATGATGACGGTCTTGCCCACGCCGGCGCCGCCGAACAGTCCGATTTTTCCGCCGCGGAGGTAGGGTTCGAGCAGATCGATCACCTTGATGCCGGTCTCGAACATCTGCAGCTCGGTGGCTTGTTCGTCGAACGCGGGCGCCTGCCGATGAATGGGCCACTTCTGCGCGGTATCGATCGGACCCATGTTGTCCACCGGCTGGCCGATGACGTTCATCACTCGGCCCAGGGTCTGGTTTCCAACCGGGACTTCGACGCCGTGGCCCAGGCTGACCGCTTTCATCCCGCGCACCATGCCGTCGGTGGGTTGCAGCGCGATGGTACGCACGCGGCCCTCGCCGATATGTTGCGCCACTTCGGCCATCACGTCGATGGGAACGCTGGTATCGAAGCCTTCGCTGGTGATGTGGATGGCCGTGTTGATGACGGGAATCTGGTGCTCGGGGAACTGAATGTCGATGGCCGGACCGGCCACCTGGATGACCTTGCCTACGACCTCGGTTGCTGTGGTTGCCATAAAATACCTCTTTAGTCTAGCGCCCGCGGATCTAATCGAGTGCCGCTGCGCCGCTCACGATTTCGATAATTTCCCTGGTAATACTGGCCTGCCGGACCCGGTTCATCCGCAGTGTCAGCGAGCTGATGACGTCGGAGGCGTTAGAGCTGGCTGCTTCCATGGCGGTCATGCGGGCAGCGTGCTGGGCCGCGTCCGATTCCAGCATGGCGCGATAGATCTGCGATTCGATATAGCGCGGCAGCAGCGCCGCCAGCAGCTCGGCTGGCCGCTGTTCATAGATGTAATCGATCTGCTCCGGCTTTTCCGGAAGCTCCACCGGCAGCAGACGCGTGGTGACCAGCAGCGATGCCATCATGCTTTTGAAGTTGTTTCCCACCACGTAGACCGAGTCGATTTCCGCTTTGCGGAATAGCTCGATCACCTTGCGCGCGATTTCCAGCGCGTCCTCGTAGCGCACGGCTTTCTGAAAAAGCGTGGTGTATTCGCCAGTGATCTTGGAATGGCGCCTCTTGAAGAACTCGCGGCCCTTCCGCCCAATCAGCTCCAATTGGACTTCGGATTCGCGGTGCTCAACGATGAACTTCTGCGCGGTGCGGATCACGTTGGAGTTGAAAGCGCCGGCCAAGCCGCGGTCGGCCGTGATCACCAGCAATAGAATCCGCTTCTCGGGCCGGCGGGCCAGCAGATCGATCTCCTCATCCTGGTTCTGTTCCGCGGCGGCTTGCGCCACATTCACCAGCATCCGTTGGATGATTTGAGCGTAAGGCCGGGCGGCGATTACACGGTCCTGCGCGCGCCGCAGTTTCGCGGCCGAGACCACTTTCATGGCCTTGGTGATCTGCTGGGTGTTCTTCACCGAGCGGATGCGCCGGCGCAAATCGATCAGGCTGGGCATGGCTTACGCGCTGACGAGGGCTTCCTTGTGCTGGGAAACGAAGCGCTCCTTGAACTCCTTCAGCACCGCGTTCAGCTTGGCCTTCACTTGATCGTCCAGGGTTTTTTTCTCGCGGATCTCCTGCAGCAACGCGGACTGGGAGGTGTCCAGGAACCGGTAGAGCTCCGCTTCAAACGCGCGTATCTGTTCCACGGCCAAATCGTCCAGCATGCCGTTGGTGCCCGCGTAGATGATGGCCACCTGCTTTTCGACCGGCAGAGGCTGGTATTGCGGCTGCTTCAAAACCTCCACCAGGTGTTTGCCGCGATTCAACTGCTGTTGCGACGACTTGTCCAACTCGGAACCGAAGAGCGCGAATGCCGCCAGCTCGCGATACTGCGCCAGATCCAAGCGCAAGGAGCCGGCCACTTGCCGCATGGCCTTGATTTGTGCGCTGCCGCCCACGCGGCTCACCGAGAGTCCGACGTCGATGGCCGGTCGAACATTGGAGTTGAATAGATCGGCCAGCAGGAAGATCTGGCCGTCGGTGATGGAAATAACGTTGGTCGGGATGTAAGCCGAGATATCGCCGGCTTGCGTTTCGATGATCGGCAGAGCGGTGAGCGAGCCGCCGCCTTTTTCATTGTTCAGCTTGGCCGCGCGCTCGAGCAATCGGCTGTGAAGGTAGAACACATCGCCGGGGTACGCCTCGCGTCCAGGCGGGCGGCGCAGCAACAACGAAATTTCGCGATACGCCGCTGCGTGCTTGGACAAATCGTCGTAGATGCAGAGCGCATGGCGCTTGGTGTCGCGAAAAAACTCGCCCATCCCGCAGCCGGCGTAGGGCGCGATGTACTGCATGGGCGCGGGATCGGAAGCAGTGGCCGCCACCACGATGGTGTAGTCCATGGCGCCGAAATCCTCCAGCGTCTTCACCACCTGCGCGACCGTGGAGCGCTTCTGGCCGATAGCGACGTAGATGCAAATCACGTCGCCGCCCTTCTGATTGATGATGGTGTCCAGCGCGACGGCGGTCTTGCCGGTCTGCCGGTCGCCAATGATCAACTCGCGCTGGCCGCGCCCGATCGGAATCATCGAGTCGATGGCTTTGATGCCGGTTTGCAGCGGTTCCCTCACTGACTGGCGATCGACTACGCCGGGAGCGATGGCCTCCACCGGACGCGTCTCGCTGGTCGCGATGGGTCCTTTGCCGTCGATGGGCTGCCCCAAAGCATCGACCACGCGGCCCACCAGGCCCTCGCCCACCGGCACGGCCATGATTTTGCCCGTGCGGCGGACTTCGTCGCCTTCCTTGATCTCCTGATATTCGCCCAGCAGCACGGTTCCCACCTGGTCTTCTTCCAGGTTGAGCGCGATGCCGGTGACGCCATGCGGGAACTCCACCATCTCGCCGGACATCACGTTTTCCAGGCCGTAAACGCGCGCGATGCCGTCGCCGACCGAGATCACCGATCCGGTCTCGGAAACATTGATGGCCTTTTCGTAGTTCTCAATTTCACCGCGCAACAGGCGCGAGATTTCATCAGCTTGGATTTGAGCCATTCGTCACCCCTACCTATTCGTCACGCTTATTCAACCCGGCTGCCCGGCTAGCTTCTTGGCCAACTGGCGCAGTTCCCCCCGGACTGACCCGTCATATACCGTAGATCCGATTCGCGCCATAACGCCGCCCAGCAAAGTCGGATCGACGTCAAATCGCAGGCGCATGCGTTTCCCCGTGAGCCGGGACAATTCCGATTCCAGCCCGGCGCCCAATCGATTTTCCAGCGGCGCCGCCGAAGTGATTTCCGCGCGCACGAAGCCCAGCCGCTCGTCGAGGTGCAGCTCGAAGGCTTCGCGGATTTCGCCGATGATCGCGATGCGCCGGTGATCGATCAGCACGTAGATGAAATTGCGGATGAGCGTCGATCCGCCGGTTCTTTCCAGCAGCTGCGCCATCACGGCGCGCTTACGCGAATTTTGTATGGCAGGCGTAAGCATCGCGTTGCGCAGTTCGAGCGATTCCTGAAAAATCGCGTCCACGGAGCGCAATTGCGTCACGGCGTCCTCCGGCTTCAGCGGCGACCCCGGCGCCATGACGACGTCGACCAGGGCTTGCGCGTAACGGTTCGCGACAGCGGATGCCATAAATCAGTTCGCCATCCGGGGAGTGGCGCGTTCGCTTAGATCGTGAAGAAAGCTCTCCGCCAGGTTTTGTTGCGTCGCCGGGTTCATGCGGAAGCGAATGCGTTCCTCGGCCAGTCCGATGGCGAGCTCGGCGGCGTATTTCCGGAGCTCGTCTTTGGCGGCGCGGGTCATCAGCTCGATCTCCTGCGCCGCCTGCTCACGGATGCGATGCAGATGATCCTCCGTTTCGCGGCGGATGCGCTCGCTCTCGGCAATCGTTTCAGCGTGGGCGCTTTCGCGCAGCTGTTGTATTTCGCCTTGGAGATTGGCCAGCCGCGCCTCGATGCCGGCAGCGTAAGCGGTGGCTTCCTGCTTGATCTTTGCGGCCTCGGCCAGCGCGCTCTGGATATCCTTGGATTGCTTTTGAAACAGCGGCGGCACGTGCTTGCCGATTAGATAGCCCAAAACGGCCGCCAGAATCACGAAGTTAGCCCACTCCCACCAAATCATGGAATCGCCGTGCTCGGCTTCGTTTGCTTTCGCCGCAGCCCCTTCCTGGGGCATCGCGTAAGACGCGAAAGCCAGGCCAAGCGCGACAGCAAGGGTTGCTCTGCGCATCAGGCGGAAGTCCTCTTGAGCAATGTCTGCGCGATTTGATCGGCCAGATCGTCCGCGGTGACGGCCAATTGGCTTTTGGCGCCGACCGCCTCGGCGGCCAGCAGTTGATCCGACTGATGGATCAGCTGGTGCGCCTGCTGCCGGGCCGCATCTAATTGGGCGCCCTGATCGCCTATCCAACCTCGGCGCGCCTCTTCCTGTTCTTCATAGATCGCTTCGCGCGCCTGGCGCAATTGGGCTTCAAGGGACGCAAGTTGTTCATCGGCCCTGGCACGCATCGCCTCGGCCGATTCCCGCAGCCCTTCGGTCGCCGCCCTTCGCTTGGCCAGCACGTCGGCCATGGGACCGAAGAACATCCGCTTCAGATAGAAATGGACAATTAGCAAAAGGAATACCGTCGGGATCGCCTTTAGCAGTAGTCCACCCAGGTCGTGTAACGTCGATTCCATGATGTCTTTAGAAGGGAACTTGTAGACTACGAGAAGGCGCCTGCATTCAGACGATAGCGCACGCCCAAAAACGATGTCCCAAAGAGGTTAACCTAGCATAGTTGGAGCAATGAATTCAAGCGCTTCTCCCTGAAGCGGCTCACATAGAGGAGGCCCCATGGCCGAGAACCTATCACAATCGCACGCCAATCACGTGCGGTACCATCCACCATTTCATTTCTTTCTGATCCCAGGCGCGCTGGTGTTGCTGATCCTGACCATCGTAAATGTGGTTCGGCGTTATCATCAACTGAACGCATGGATTCTCCTGCTGATCGGAATTCTGTTTCCGGTGGCAGTGTTCTTGATTCGGACGAATGCGCTGCGCGTGCAGGACCGGCTGATCCGGCTGGAGGAGCGGCTGCGGCTACAGGCGCTGTTGTCGGCGGAGCTGAGCTCGCGCATCGGAGAGCTGACCGAGTCGCAATTGATCGCGCTGCGGTTCGCATCGGATGCGGAACTGCCCGCGTTGGTGGCACGCGTTTTGGCCGCGAAAACGCCCGCGCCGGAAATCAAGAAGGCCATCGTGACGTGGCGACCCGATCTGTTTCGGGTGTGACGCATCATGATCTTTGGCGCCCATGTCGTCATATACAGCAAGGATGCGACGGCTGATCGCGCCTTCTTTCGGGAGGTCCTCGGATTTTCATCCGTAGACGCTGGCCACGGATGGCTGATCTTCGCGCTGCCTCCGGCGGAAGTGGCAGTTCACCCCGCCGAACAAAATAGCTCGCACGAGCTCTATTTCATGTGTAACGATCTGAAGACTGAGATAACGGCGCTCGGCGAGAAGGGCATTCGTTGTTCGGACAAGGACGGCTCCGCTTGGCCACGGGCGTACAATAGTATTGCGTGAACGGCCAGACCAATCCCGACGAGCGCTTCGATCAGGTAGAGTCTACCCTCAACCAGCTCAGCAACAGCCTAAAGCATTTGCTGACGGCGCAGGTGTTGATGAACGATCGGCTCTCCCGCAGCGAAAAGCTCATCGAACAACTCGCGGAGCAGGGGGTTCAAACCAGCCAACGATTGGACCGGCTAGCCGAGAAGGTCGAGGCGCTGGTGGACAGCCGGAAACATACCGACTCCAAGCTCGACGCCCTGACAGACATCGTGCGACAGTGGATCGAGCGCAACGGGAACGGCGCCGCCAGTCACTGACCGATTTTGCGGTTCCGGGCCGGGGCGAAGCGCTTTTGTAACGAAAAACTACTTGCTCTGCACCCCAATTCCTAGCACACTTAAGTCTAGCGCCCTGTCCCCGGAGGTACGTACGAATTGAAATTGACTGACACCGCCGTTTTCGAGCCGACCGAGCGGTGGACCGTCACCGACGCCAGCGAACTCTACGATGTCGCCAGTTGGGGCAAGGGCTATTTTTCCGTGGGAGCGAACGGCCACCTATGGGTGCACCCCGGAAAGGATCCGGCGCGCGGAATCGATCTGCGTGAGCTGATCGAAAAACTCGAGTTGCGCGGGATCTCGCTCCCCATCCTGATCCGCTTCGCCGAAATCCTCAAGCACCGGCTGGGCGAAATGTATCAGGCATTTCAAAGCGCCATCGCCGAGCACAACTACAAGGGCGATTACCGTTGCGTCTATCCGATCAAAGTGAACCAGCAGCGCCAGGTGGTGGAGGAAGTTTTTCGGTTCGGCCGTCCGTATCACTTCGGGCTGGAGGCCGGCTCCAAGCCAGAGTTGCTGGCTGTGCTGGCGGTGGCCGATAACGAGACGCCCATCATCTGCAATGGCTTCAAAGACGACGAATACATCGAGATGGTGATGCTGGCCCAGAAAATCGGGCGGCAGATCATCCCGGTGGTTGAAAAATACACCGAGCTTGACTTGATCGTGAAACACTCGCAGCGCGTGGGCGTGCGCCCCACCATCGGCCTGCGGCTGAAGCTCGCAAGCCGGGGCTCGGGACGCTGGAAATCTTCCGGCGGATATCGCTCCAAGTTCGGCCTCACCGTCAGCGAAGCGCTGCAAGCGCTGGAACAAATGAAGGCCGTCGGCATGGAGGATTGCATCGAGCTGTTGCACTTCCACCTCGGCAGCCAGATCACCAACATCCGGCAAATCAAGGCGGCGGTGATGGAGGCGGCGCGTATTTACGTGGAGTTGAAGCGCGCGGGCGCGGGCTTGAAATATCTGGATGTGGGCGGCGGCCTGGGCATCGATTACGACGGATCGCAGACCGATTTCGAATCCAGCGTGAATTACACGTTGCAGGAATACGCCAACGATGTCGTGTATCACATCCAAAACGTTTGCGACGAAGCCGAGGTGGCGCACCCGACCATCATTTCGGAAAGCGGACGCGCGATCGCGGCGTATCATAGCGTGCTGGTCTTCAACGTTCTGGGCGTCAGCGGATTTGGCGACGATTCGTTTTCGCCGGTCCCGGATGACGCCGAGCAGCCGCTGATCGATCTCCAAGAGACCTACCGCTCACTCAGCTCCAAGAATCTGCTCGAAAGTTTTCACGACGCCCAGCAAGCGCTGGACTCGGCGCTGAACCTGTTCAGCCTGGGCTATCTGCCGCTCGCGCAACGCAGCCAGGCGGAAACGTTGTATTGGGCCATCTGCCGCCGCGTGCAGCGCTTGGCCAAGGAGCTCGACTTTTTTCCCGAGGAGCTCGAAGGCCTGGACGGCATGCTGTCGGACACCTATTTCTGCAATTTCTCGCTGTTCCAGAGCATGCCCGACAGTTGGGCCGTGAAGCAGCTCTTCCCCATTATGCCGATCCATCGCCTGAACGAGATGCCCACGCGCAATGGAGTGCTGGGCGACATCTCCTGCGATTCGGACGGCAAAATCGACCAGTTCATCGACCGGCGCGACGTGAAGCGTACGCTGCCCCTGCATCCGTTCAATGGCGAGCCGTACCTGATGGGAGCGTTTCTGGTCGGCGCCTACCAGGAAATCCTGGGCGATCTGCACAATTTGTTCGGCGACACCAACGCCGTGCACGTGAGCCTGGGTGAAAGCGGCGACGTAATTCTGGACGCCGTGATCCGCGGCGACACCGTGCGCGAGGTGCTGGACTACGTGCAGTTCAACTCCAAGGTGCTGCTGGAAGAGTTCCGGCGCGATGTCGAGACCGCGCTGCGCGAAGGGCGCATAGGCTACGAGGAATCCGGGCGCCTGCTCAAATTCTACGAAGAGGGCCTCAACGGCTACACGTACCTCGAGCAGTAGCGGCGAATCCGCGAAGCTTCAGGACAACCTTCGCGTGATTTTGGTCGCGCCGCGAAACCCGCTCAACATCGGCGCTGCCGCGCGAGCCATGAGCAATTTCGGATTCCAGCGGCTGCGCCTGGTGAACCCCTACGAGGTCGCGTTTCAGGAAGCTCGCTCGGCGGTGCATGCGCACCAGATCCTGCGCGAGTCCGAAGAGTTCCCGACGCTGGCCGAAGCTATCGCCGATTGCAGGCTGGTGGTGGGAACCACTTCGCTCGGCCACCGTGAGTTGCAGCATCCGCTGCGCTCGCTCGAGTACGGCGCGCGTTTGATCCGCCGGACGCTGGCCGCGTCGCCGGTCGCACTGCTGTTCGGCTCCGAAAAATTCGGCTTGGCCAACGACGATCTGAGTTACTGCCATTGGCTGCTTCGCATCGGGACCGAGGGTTCCATGAATCTCGGCCAGGCCGTCGCGGTGTGTCTCTATGAACTGGTGCGCAAGGCCGCGGCGCCCAAGCCCGACAAACGCAAACCCGCCACCGCGGAAGAGTTGGATCGTCTCACGAAACTCCTGACCCAGGTACTGGAGGCATCCGGCTACGTGCATTCGGAAGGTTCCCCCGCCAAGATTCGCCGGTTAGTCCGTCGTCTGAATCTCGCGGGCCACGATGCGGAAGTTTGGCTCGGGATGATTCGCCAGATAGAATGGAAGCTCAAGCGATGACAAAAGTCCAGCTCGAATACGATCTCCTTCATCCCCTGACGGATCGCGATGCCGCTGCCATCTCCGACCTTCACGGTTGGTATGGAATTCAGCACGTGCAACTCGCTCCTTCGCTCGATAAGCTCTATGTCGAGTACGACGCCTCGCGCCTCAGCGAAAAGGATATCGAGGCGGGGCTCCAGCGATTTGGCTTGCCCATCCAGCGCAAGTGGGCGGTTCCGTAATCCCGTGGCCAAGCGCGCTGTCAGACTCTTCGGCTTGTTGCTCATCGGGTTGCTGCTCTACGCCTCCGGTCCTGGCTTTCGCACCCCGGCGCTCCTCGACGAGCACTACCAAAAGCACGGAGCCGAGTTTGGCGCCATCAGTAAAGCCGAATACCTGCGGCTGGCGCAAGAACTGAGAGACGCACCCGTAGGCGGGCCAATCCTCGAAGCCCGGCGTCCCAGCGGCGAGTTCAGCCGATTCGATCGCCGCCACGGTTACTTCGGCGCTTACAATCGCAACGGAACCATTCGCACCTTCTTCATCCCCAACGCCGGCGAACGATATTTTCAGCGGCAAGCCCAACGCGAACATGACTGACCAGGAAATGTCCGCCTATCTGCGCGAAAACGGTTATCCCGAGCACATCGTACGTGCCGGACGCGCCGGCTTGATCGAGCGCTGGCGCAAGTTCGTTGGCGAGGTGGAGCATGGCTACAAGTTCGGTCTGGAAGACTACCGCAACGATCTCGACCTGCGCGGAATCATCTCCATGCTCGGCATGGATCAAGAGGTCAGCGACCTGGACAAGCGTTTTGAAGCCTTGTTGATTGACCGCGAGAAACGCATCTGGGAAAGCTCTGGAACGAACCCATTTTGGGACTTCGGCTATCCCGCCAACGCAGGCAAGCAACTCCTGGAAGATATTAACAATGAAGGACTTGCAACGTAACATAGCAATGTCCATAGACATTGCTCGGATTGATTTGATACACTGCTTATGATGTCCCAACCCGGCCATCTGCGTCTGCTGGAAGCCGAGAGCATCCACATTATGCGGGAGGTCGCGTCCGAGTTTCAGCGCCCCGTGATGCTGTACTCCATCGGCAAGGACTCTTCGGTCCTATTGCGTCTGGCCCAGAAGGCCTTCCACCCGGCCCCGATTCCGTTCCCGCTCCTGCACATCGACACCACCTATAAGTTTCGGGAGATGATTGAGTTCCGCGATCGGTACACGGCCCAAATCGGCGCGAAATTGATTGTGTACACCAATCGCGAGGCGATCGACGACGGCGCTAACCCGTTCCGGCTGGGCACGCAACGCTGCTGCGGTCTGCTGAAGACCAAGGCGCTTCTCGACGGTCTTCGGCAAGGCGGATTCGACGCCGCGATTGGCGGAGCACGGCGCGACGAAGAGAAATCCCGTGCGAAGGAACGGATCTTTTCGTTTCGCGACGACAAAGGTCAATGGGATCCCAAGAACCAGCGGCCGGAGCTGTGGAATCTGTTCAACAGCCGCGTTCATCCTGGCGAAAGCCTGCGCGTATTTCCGCTCTCCAACTGGACCGAGATGGATGTCTGGCAGTACATTCACGTCGAAAAAATTCCGATCGTGCCTCTGTACTTCGCCAAGGAGCGCGAAATGCTGGTGCGGGGGGATTCGTTGATTCCGCGCGAGCAGCCGTTCATCCCCCTGCTGCCGGGCGAAAGACCGCAAATGGTGCGGTGCCGCATGCGATCGCTCGGTTGCAGCCCGTGTACTGGGGCGATCCGGTCGGACGCGGACACGCTCCCGAAAATCATCGAGGAACTGGTGTCATTCCGGCGGTCGGAACGCGAGAATCGAGTCATCGATCACGATCAGGACGGCTCGATGGAAATCAAGAAACGGGAGGGCTATTTTTGATGGCTGCTCTCGCCGATCACGCGCCGGTTTTCCAGATCGAAGACTTCCTGGCTCGGGAGCAAGCCAAGGATCTGCTGCGGTTCACGACTGCCGGAAGCGTGGACGACGGCAAATCCACGCTGATCGGCCGCCTGTTGTACGATTCCCAAAACGTCTACGAAGATCAGCTGAAAGCGGTGACCAAGGCGACCGTGAACCGGTCGGCCGGACCGATCGATTTTTCGCTGCTCACCGACGGCCTGCGCGCCGAGCGGGAGCAAGGCATCACGATTGACGTCGCTTACCGCTATTTCGCCACGGCGCGTCGCAAGTTCATCATCGCCGATACTCCGGGCCACGAGCAGTACACGCGCAACATGGCCACCGGCGCGTCCACGGCCGATCTAGCGGTAATCCTGATCGACGCGCGGAACGGCGCGCTTCCGCAATCGCGGCGGCATGCCTACATTGCGTCGCTGCTCGGAATTCCCAACTTCGTCATCGCGGTGAACAAAATGGACGCGGTCGGATACGACGAAGCCATTTTCCGCGCCATCGAGACCGATTTTCGCGCATTTCTCGCGCAGCTCGCCTCGCAATCGAACGCTCCGCACGTGTACTTCCTGCCCATCAGCGCCCTGGATGGCGACAATGTCGTTCGGCCCAGCCGGAACATGCCCTGGTTCGCTGGCCCGAGTCTTTTGGAATTCCTGGAGACGGTTCCCGTGAACCATCGCGCCCGCACCACCGCGTTCCGCTTTCCGGTGCAGCGCGTGATCCGCCCAAATCAGGATTTCCGAGGCTACGCCGGTCAAGTGGTTTCCGGCGCGATTCGTCCGGGCGATAGCATCCTGGCCCTGCCCGCCGGACGGCGCACGCGCGTCAAAACAATCGAGACCTTCGACGGGCGCCTGGAAGAAGCAGTGGCTCCCATGTCGGTCACGCTCACGCTCGAGGACGAACTCGACATCAGCCGCGGTGACATGCTCGCATCGGCGCGAAAGACGCCGGAAGTTGCGCGGCAGTTTGACGCGAGCGTGGTGTGGCTGAGCGAGCAACCGCTGGACTTAAGCCGCCGCTATCTGCTCAAGCACACCGCCCAAACCATTCCCGCCGAAGTGAAAGCTATTCGGCATCGCGTGAACATCAGTACCTTGCAGCACGAAGCCGCCGACCGCTTGGAGATGAACGCCATCGGCGTGCTGCGCATCGAAACCAGCCGTCCGATTTACTTCGACGCGTACCTGCAGAATCGCTCCACGGGCAGCTTGATCCTGATCGACGCGGAAACCAATGCCACCGTCGGCGCGGGCATGATTCTCTCGCCGGTAATCGTCGAACGCGACCTTCTCAAGGCCGTCGCGCTGGATCTTACGCACGAACGGGTGACCCCCGTGGAGCGCATTGTACGCTACCGGCATGGCGGCGCAACCATTTCCCTGGGCGATCGCAAAGCCGTGGCTTGGCTGGTGGAACGAAGACTTTTTGACCGCGGATGCTCGGTGGCGGTGGTCGAGCGAGCGTCGGCCGAGACGCTGGCGGCGCTGGAACACGCGGGCGTGTTGGCTTTACTTGTTTCGGAAAAGGCGCCGGATTGGACCCTGCCCGCGGATGACGCCGAAGCAGCGATTTTTGTGGTCAGGACGCTGGAAGGAACCGAGATCCTGCTGCGAAAGGAATCGCTGACCGGCGGTGAAGGAATTTAGCCGTGACGCGAACGTACCGAACCGCGACCATGAGGGAGCGGCAACAACCGTGACGTTGGACCACAAAATCGATAGCGCGAGCGCTTTGATTCGCGGCGTATTTGCCGAAAACGGCGGCGCTGCCTGCGTCACCTGCAGCTTTCAAACCGAGTGCATGGCGTTGGTCGATCTGGTGACCGCCGAGAGGCCCGATATCCCCGTGTTATTCCTCGAAACTGGCTATCACTTCCCCGAAACGTACGCCTACCGCGATCAGATGACCGAACAAATGCATCTGAACCTGATCAATCTCGCCGCCAAAATGACAGTGGCCGAGCAGGAATCGCAGTTCGGCATCTTGAATCAGACCGCGCCCGACCGCTGTTGTGCCATGCGTAAGGTTGAGCCCCTGTTCCGGGGTCTCGGCGCCTATGGCGTCTGGTTCACGGCCCTGCGCCGCGAGCAATCACCCACGCGCGCGAACTTGCAGACAGTAGATCATTTCAAATTGCCCACCGGCCATCAATTACTCAAGGTGAGCCCCCTCGCCGATTGGACCAACGCCGACGTATGGGCTTACTTGAAGCGCCGCCACATTCCCGTGCTGCCGCTTTACGATCAGGGCTACACCAGCATCGGTTGCGCGCCTTGCACCACTCCCCCCGTCGATCCGGACAATCCGCGCTCGGGCCGCTGGAACGGGCAAAAGCTGGAGTGCGGCATCCACATTCAAAGCGAATAACAGCGTGGAGATCGTTCTCGGCTTCATCATCGCGGTTGCCATTGGCGTCACTGGCGTGGGCGCTGGAGTTATCACCGCGCCGGTCTTGATTCTGTTCATGCACGTTCCGGCGGCGCATGCGGTAGGCACCGCCCTGGCGTTCAGCGTAGCCGTGAAGCTGCTCGTGGTTCCGATGCAGATTTATCGCAAGCAGGTGGATTATCGAGTTTTAGGTTACCTGCTCGCGGGCGGGATCCCGGGCGTGCTTGCTGGATCGTATATTTTGGCGAAGCTCAATACCAAGGGCTCGCAAGGAATCCTCTACGCTGCCCTGGGATCGACCGTGGTGATCATGGCGGGCGCCAATCTCTACCGCTTGTGGCTCCGTCCGGCCCGCGTTGGTTCGCGCGATTGGTCGCGCTGGCTGCCGGCGGTCGCGCTGCCCATCGGCGCCGAAGTCGGCTTTTCGTCGGCCGGCGCGGGAGCGATAGGATCCCTGGCGCTGCTGTGGATGACGCCGCTCTCGGCCGCGCGCGTGGTGGGAACGGATCTATTTTTTGGCCTGTGTCTGTCGCTGGTGGGCAGCGGTTTTCAACTGAGCGCGGGCAACTATGACCTGGCTATTTTGACGCAATTGGTGATCGGCGGAATCTTCGGAGCGTTCGCGGGAACCTACCTGGCCGCCATCACCCCGCAGCGGGCGTTCCGCATCGTGCTATCGATGTGGCTCATCACGCTCGGCATCCAATTGTGTTGGACCGGAGTCCGGCAGCTCTGACGCGCTCGCCGAGCGTATCAGGCGTCGGCCTTCTTAGCTGCGCTCGCAAGATGAACATTGAAGAACTCCAGCGTCAGCGACCAGGCTTGCTTTGCGGCCACGGCGTTGTAACTGGCGCGAGCATCGCAGAAGAAGCCATGATCGGCCTTGGAAAATACCACGTTGACGTAATCCTTCTTGGCTTCATCCAGCGCCTTGGTCACCGCGTTCACCGCTTCTGGTCCAATGTGAGCGTCCAGGCCGCCCCAAAAATAGAGTGTCGGAGCGTTCAGATCCTTCAGGCGGTCCACCAGACTCGGGAACATGGGACTCGGACCAATGCCGCCGCCGTAGTAGGAGATCGCGCATTGCAACGGGACCGTAATCGCAGCGTGAATCGAGGTGCGCCCGCCCATGCAGTATCCGGTAGCGCCCACCGGCAAGTCCTTCGCCTCGCCGTTCTTCAACCATTGATAGGCGGCTTTGATATCGGCCGCGAGACCCGCGTCGGTAAGCGCCTGCATATGCGGCATCACCTCGGCGAAGTTCGTATAACCGGCTTCGAAGCCGGGTCCGCTGCGATGAAAGAGCTCGGGCGAAATCGAAAGATAGCCCTCGCGCGCGAACCGCTCCGTGACATCGCGAATGTGTGAGTTCACGCCAAACGCTTCCTGAAACACCAGCAATCCGGCCCGGGGCTTGCCCTCAGGATGGGCGACGTAAGCGCGCAGCGATGTTCCATCGCTGGCCGCGAGATTGACGTATTCGGTTTTAGGATTCACGGAAGCATGATAACGCAATCAGGGAGTCGCAACCAAAGTAAGACGTTGGCATCTAAACAGTCGAGGCCAAAGACCTCTCTTTGTCTAGCGACAATTAGGTGATAAAATCAATAGGATCAGTTAGATGCCCATCTCCGTCGCCACTACCACTCCCGCTGTCTCGCGCTTGGCCGCGACGGACCTCCTCCAACTGATTGGAAACACGCCACTCATTCGTCTGGAGCGGATCGCCCGCCAGTTTCCCGGTGTTGAGATTTTCGGCAAAGCCGAGTTCTTCAATCCGGGCGGATCGGTGAAGGACCGCGCCGGGCTCAACATGATCCGGGACGGCGAGCGCACCGGCAAGTTGACGCGCGATCGGATCATCCTGGATGCCACCAGCGGGAACACCGGCATTGCCTACGCGATGATCGGCGCCTACCTTGGGTACAAAGTGAAGCTTTGCCTCCCCAAGAACGCCTCCATGGAGCGTAAGCACGTGTTGCAAGCCTACGGTGCCGAGATGGTGTTCAGCGACCCGGGCGAAGGATCGGACGGAGCGATTCGTTTGTGCCGCGAGATCTACGAGTCGGATCCAGAGCGCTATTTCTATCCCGATCAGTACAACAACCCCGCCAACTGGAAAGCGCACTACGATGGGACGGCGCTCGAGATCCTGGCGCAGACCGATGGACGCATCACGCACTTCGTCGCCAGCATGGGTACCAGCGGCACGTTCATGGGAACCACGCGGCGGCTGCGCGAAGAGGTTCCCGGCGTCCAGTGCATTTCGGCCCAGCCGTCGTCCGGTTTCCATGGTCTCGAAGGATTGAAGCACATGCCGACGGCCATCGTTCCAGGCATCTACGATCCCACCCTGGCCGACGAAAACATCTGGATCGAAACCGAAGACGCATATGCGATGTGCCGCCGCTTGGCGCGGGAAGAGGCGCTGCTGGTTGGCATTTCGTCGGGTGCGAACCTGGTGGCCGCGTCGCAAGTGGCGCGGAGACTGGCGGACGCGGGCGAGCGTGGCGTGATCGTCACGGTCCTCTGCGATGGCGCGTACAAATATCTGAGTGAGCCGTTCTGGCAGGACTGATACGGAAAATGATTCGAATCAGCAAACCGGCGTGGGCGACCATGGTGTCGCACGTCGAGAAGACTTATCCGAAAGAGGGTTGTGGCTTGATGATTGGTTCTGACGGCGTGGTTCAGGAAGCCGTTCCGCTGCCCAACACCTATACGGGTCCGCAGGAGGATTTTTTCGTGATCGATCCCAAAGACCTGCATCGCGTGGATCGCGAATCCCGCGAGCGGGGGCTGGACGTATTGGGCGTGTTCCACTCCCACCCCAATTGCGACGCTTATTTTTCCAAGCGCGATCTCGAGCATTCCTGCCCCTGGTTCTCTTACGTCGTACTATCGATAAAGAACGGGCGTTTCGATCACGCCAATAGCTACCGCCCGGATTTCGACCAGACGGAAGCTCCCAAGGAAGAACTGACTTATGGCTAAGATTTTGATTCCCACTCCGCTTCGCCAATTTGCCGACAAGCAAGACTCGGTGCAGCTCGCGGGCTCTACCGTGGGCGAAGTGCTGAAATCGCTCACCGGACAATATTCAGAATTACGCCGCCACCTGTACAACGACGAAGGCAAGCTGCGCAGCTTCGTGAACGTGTACGTGAACGACGAGGACATCCGGTACCTGAACAAGGAGGCGACGCCGTTGGCCGATGGCGACACGGTCTCGATCGTGCCGAGCATCGCGGGCGGATCGGCCGGAGTTCAATCGCCGCCGGCGCCTCCGCTGACGCTATCGAAAGACGAGATCCTGCGCTACAGCCGGCACTTGATCATGCCCGAAGTCGGCATGGAAGGGCAGTTGAAGCTGAAAAGCGCGAAAGTCGCGCTAATCGGAACTGGCGGATTGGGCGCGCCGCTCGGCATGTATCTCGCCGCGGCGGGCATAGGCCGCATCGGCCTGGTGGATTTCGATGTCGTCGATTTCACCAACCTCCAACGCCAGGTGATCCACGGCACCAAGGACGTCGGCAAGAAGAAGTTGGATTCGGCGGCCGAAACCATGCTCGACATCAATCCTTATGTCGAGATCGATCGCCATGAGACCGCGCTTACGAGCGACAACGCGCTCGATATTTTGAAAGACTATGACATCGTCGTGGATGGCACCGACAATTTCCCGACGCGGTACCTGGTGAACGACGCCTGCGTGCTGCTTGGCAAACCGAACGTGTACGGCTCGATCTTCCGCTTCGAAGGACAAGCCACGATCTTCGCGTATCCCGGCGGGCCGTGCTATCGATGCCTGTATCCGGAGCCGCCACCTCCCGGCTTGGTTCCAAGCTGCGCCGAAGGCGGCGTGCTCGGCATTCTGCCCGGCACCATCGGATTGATCCAGGCCACCGAAACCGTGAAGCTGATCTTAGGCGTCGGCGAGCCGTTGATCGGCAGGCTGGTGCTATACGATGCGCTGGCGATGAAGTTCCGCGAGCTAAAGCTGCGCCGCAATCCCGAGTGCCCGATGTGTGGCGATCATCCGACCATCACCAAGCTTATTGATTATCAGGAATTCTGCGGTATTCCGAACCAGTCTCACGAGGAGAAGCCTATGGAAGGCGACATTGACCCCGTCGAAGTAAAGTCCAAGATTGACCGTGGCGACCGTTTCGTACTGATCGACGTGCGCGAGCCGCACGAGTACCAGATCTGCAATATCCCGCAAGCCAAGCTGATTCCGCTCGGCGATCTGCCCAAGCGCGTGAATGAACTCGACTCCGCCGACGAAATCATCGCGCACTGCAAGAGCGGGATGCGCAGCGCCAAGGCGGTGGATTTCCTGAAGCAAGCTGGGTTCAAGAAGGTGCGCAATATGAAGGGCGGAATCCTGGCCTGGAGCGACAAGGTGGACCCGAGCGTCCCGAAGTATTGACTCGGATAACCTACTCCATTTTGTAGATGTAACTGTCCAGCGCCCAGCCGGGCCGCACGGGTCTGTCGCTTGTCCAGGCGCGCTCCTTCAAGCGCCGATATATCAGACTCACCGGGCTGATTATTTTGACGCGGCCCCACCACGAATCGAAGGGTTCCGGTGGCTCCACATCTTTACTGTGCAAGAGGTCAAACGCTTGCCCATAAACTTGGGTAGCCCCTTTTTCAGCGACATCCGGCGAGACGACGACGAGGTACCAATCGTCTTCGTCCTCTTTGTTCGACCAGAACGCAGCACTCACCTGAAGCCCGGATGCCTCCAACGCGGATACGATCCGCTCGCCGCCTTCAATGTCGGCTCTTACCAAAGTTGTTTTATACATGAGAAAACACCGTGATCCGGGTCTGCGACAGCATCGAGGATAAGTTGCGCCTCCTGTTGGCCATGTGGCTCATATCTGCTACTAGGCGACCAGTTCTCAACACTCTCCCATTTTACGTCCAGATCCCGATCCGCCGTGCGTGCCGCGTTGAACTCGCGCTCGAGCTCTGCCGCTTTGATAAGCTTCCCAAAATCGTGCGACCAGGCGGCTCTCGATTCATCCGGCGAGGGGTGGAAATCGAACTGATTTGTTTTTTTGCAGATACACGCCTTCAAGGCACATTCCACTGCATAACCGCACATGTAATAGGCGCCGGAGTAGAGTTGCGCGTCCAACAGGGCCTTAGCGTGCTGAAGATGGAGCTCCGCCAACTCCTCAAAATCGCTCTTGTTCACGTTCAGTAGTGGCCGTGGAGACGATTACTTCTCGGCGGGCGGCTTCTCGGTCGATTCCTTGGCGTCTTTACTCAGTTGGTGCTTGTCGTTGTGAAAGTTCGACCATTCGCCTTGTTGTGGAGGCTGCAGCATCACGCCCTCTGATGTGCAGCCCACGCTGAGCAACGAAAAGATCGCAACAACGATCACAGCCAAGAACCGCATACTATCTGCGCGCCTGTTCCTGGGGATGCTTCGGGAACATCATGTCATTCGCGGTCGTGTTCATGGGAACCGCGACATCGAAGAACCCGATCATCATCTCTTCCCAAGTCTGCTCGCCGTAGTGAACTTCCTTGGTCGGATCCGGGTTGAAGCGATTGTTCGGCGAATTGTCGAAATGCGCCTCGCACTCGATCACCGTGCCCTTGGGCAACTTCTTTTCCCGCGCCAGACTGTAGGTGAGCTGCCAGTTGAAATCATAGTGCGGGACGCGGAGCAAGACTTCCTTCTTGCCGTCCGGGTAGATGGCGCGATACTCGAAGCTATTGCCGCGAAAATGCATGTGCGGCAGAAGATTCACCAGCGTGGCATCCTGCTGCAGCGTCATTTTCGAATCCACTTCCGTGTCCGCCGCGCCGGGAGGAATGGAAAACGTTACATTCGCGCTGTTGATCGTCAGCATGCGCTCGGCTGGCGGCGTCTTCGAAAATACCAGCGCGATCTTCGAAATATCCGTACCTTCGCTGCCGTTGGCGGTATAGTGCATCTGCAGCACCAAGTCCGAGCCGGCCTTGATCAACTTAGCCCGGCCCGGCTTTATGACCTCTGGAACAGTTCCGGGCGCGTACGCCACCAGGAAGTCTCCGGGAAACGGGATGCCGGGCAACTTCGCCATCGCCTCGTCCTGCTTCTTCTGATCTTCGGGGCTCAGCTCAGGCTCCTTCGGAGCGTAAGGCACGCCCGGCTTGGCGTCCTTCATCCATGGATTGCCGGGTTCGCGCACGAACGCGATGATGTGATGGACCAACTTGGTATTGCCGGGCCGCGCTTCGGCAAGCTGCACATACTTGTCCTCGGTGAAGCCGGTCGGGATCACGATGTACTGGTAGTCGATCGTTCCCTTGGCTGGGACGTGATACTCGATCGGCATGGAAATCACCGCGTCAGGCTTTCCGATGCGCCATCCTTCCACCCACTCGACGGGCCTTGGAGCTGCCTTCGGATCGCCCTCCGGCGCGCCTGCGTCCACCCAGGAAACCAGCGTGTGTATGTCGGCCTCGGAGAGCGACCGGTCGTTCGCGAATTCACCGAAGTGCGAATCTGCGAACCAAGGCGGCATCTTCTTGGCGAGTACGGCCGTCTTGATGGCTTTGGCCCAAGGCCGAGTAGTTTCGTAGCTCAGAAACGATGCCGGGGCAATTTCGCCGGGCCGATGGCAGGTCTGGCAATTCTTTTGTAAGACCGGCAACACATCCTTATAGAAAGTGACTCCGGACGATTCGGTTCCAGCTTGCGCGAGAGTTACGGAGCCGAGGGCACACAAGAGATACAGCCGCATGAACCACCTCCAAATTAGCCTATGTTCCATGATACGACATCCGCTGGAAGTTGGTTCGCAAAAAAAATGGCGGAGCGGGACACAAAACATGACAAATCGGTTATCATGGACCCTTATAATCTATACGTCATTTAGGGGCTAGCGTCATGGAATCTTATTTTACTGGCACTTCCGAGTCGCCGCGCGGGAACTGCGCGCCTGAGTTGGACCTCCCGCGATTTCGAAAGAGGGCGGGGGTTTCGCTCGAGGAGATCGCGCAGCGCACCAAGATCAGCTCGCGATTTTTGCGGGCCATTGAAGATGAAAGATTCGATCAGTTGCCGGGCGGAATCTTCAGCACCAGCTACATTCGTCAATACGCAACGGCCATCGGCTACGACGAAGAGGCCTTGATCGCGTACTACATCCAAAAGTCCAATCCCTCGGCCGCCGTAGCGAAACCGCCCCGACGCGAAACCGGCAGCCGCAAGCTGCTGGATCGCTGGCTGCGTACTGCGGCGCCAGCGCCTCGATAGGATTTCCCTTCCACTCAGCGCCGGCTACTCTTTGGCGGCCGTGTTCGTACCGAAGCCAAATGACGACGAGATCACTCGGTTCGATGAGTCCACCAGCGCCGTGGCTCCAAACGGCAATCGCCAGTCAGTCAGCGCAACGTCATGCGCGCCTTCCGGATTGTCAGCCGCGCTGATCGACCACAACGGGTACTGCGCGAAGCGTAGAAACACCCGGAAAGGGCGCGCCTCGCGTGCCGCGTCGATGGCCGGGTTTGGCGCGGGCTTGTAGATGATCGAACCCGAGTACGGATCGAATTGCTGGCGCACGTTCACCAGAAAGCGCATGACAAACTCCGGCCGCTCAATCCAACCCTGCCATTCCAGCGGATCGACGCCCGGTGTGGGAAACGCCGCGACGCGCGTGGGCGGGCCGTCGTGGTACAAGCGCGAGTTCAAGATTTCGATCGCGCGCTGGTGCGCGAGAAAACGGCCGAAGTCGTAAATGAGGAAGAACGACAGGGCAAAAATCGCCATGCCGCGCCCGGCACCGGATTTCGCGCCGATCTCGGAGCTGACCAGCTTTCCCATGAGCGGCCCAAACCAGCCCAGCAGCAGCACCGCCCAAATCAGCAGGTCGAAGAGATTGATCAGATCCAAGTGAAACCACTGCGCGGAAAACGGAAACAGCAGGCGGATGCCATAGATATTGGTCCAGTCCAGCAGGAGATGACTGGCCACTCCGATGATGGCGAGCCCCCACGCCGCCAGCCAGCCTCGCATGGTCCGCCCGAACGCGCAGGCCACCAGCGCGGATAATAGCGCCATCACCGGTAATGCTGCGATGGAATGCGTGATTCCGCGATGCTGCTCGAAATAATACAGCGGCCCGCGTACGATCGTCACGACATCAATGTCCGGGATATTCGCCGACACGATCAGCACCAAGGTGGCTCGCGGATAAAAGCGATTCAGGCCGGCGCGGCTCAGCATCAAGCCGGTCAGCGAGTGGGTGAGGTTGTCCATGCGCTGTCATTGACACTGCTGGGGACGCTAGCGGGTCTCCGCGCGCGAAAACCCGGAGGCACCAACAGAGTGAGGGCATTGGGAACAATCTCGACGCGCCCCGGCGCAACGCCCACGTGCTCGCCGTCCACTTGCAAATGAATCGGTTGACCTTGGGCCGTCGAGAAGGCCGCTCGGCGGGTCCGTAAAATCGTGATTCCCCGCATGCTCTGCTGCTGATGCGCAACCACGCTCAACATATACTTGAGGAAATCGAGCGAACTCTCGCCCTCGAACAGCACCATCTCAAACTCGTCATCGAGAAGCGAAATGGTGGGCGCTATCTCCAGGTCGCCCCCATAATTGCGGACGCGGCTCAGCAAGGCAAAGCTAGCGCGGAACTCGCGTCCCTCCGCCTCCACGGTAAATTCCGGAATACGGCGGCCCAATTTGGAAAAGCCACCAATCCAGTAGGCCACTTTGCCGAACATTTCCTTCGCGCGCGTATTCAAGTGAAAGACGATGTCGGCGTCCAATCCGGCGCCGGCCATCAGAAGGAAGTACCGCCGCGCATCATCGGGGCCCTGCGAAATGGCGCCCTGCGAAATCAAACCTAGCGCCACGCGTTCCAGCACCGAGTCCGCCAGAGCGTCGGCCGCGCGCTCCATGGACTTCCCGATTCCCAGCTCGCAAGCCAGCACGTTGGCGGTTCCAGCCGGAAGAACGCCCAGGGGAACGTCCGAAAGCGCCATCCCGTTCACCACTTCGTTGATGGTGCCGTCGCCACCGGCGACCAAAATCAGTTCCGCTCCGCGATCCACTTCCTGACGAGCGATTTCGCCTGCATGCCCGGGGCCGGTGGTGGCAATGGAATCGAATGTCATCCCGCGCGCGGCCAGCAGCTCGATAGCCCGGCGCAGCGCATGGCTTCGCCTTCTGAGTCCGCCCGCGTATGGATTGTAAATGAGAACGGTTCGCCGGTGAATAGTACCCTAATTATAGTTGATGCCCCACAAGAACGTAGCAGCGGAGATGGAAGATCTGCGCGAGAAGCTGCAACATCACGAATATTTGTACTACGTCCTCGACCGGCCAGAGATCAGCGACGCCGAGTATGACCGTTTGATGCGCCGTCTGCAGGAGCTGGAAGCCGCGCACCCGGAGCTGGTAACGCCCGATTCACCTACGCAGCGCGTGGGCGGCAAGGCGCGCGAAGGTTTCGTCAAGGTTCGGCACAGCTCGCCGATGCTGAGCCTGGACAACGCGCTGAACGAAGATGAGATGCGCGCCTTCGACCAGCGCGTTCGGGATCTGCTGAAGGGCGAGCTTTTCGAATACGTGGCGGAGCTGAAGCTGGACGGGCTGTCGATGGCTGTTCACTATGAGCATGGAAAGATGCTTCGCGCCATCACGCGCGGGGACGGGCAAACGGGCGAGGACGTGACCGAAAACGCCCGCACCATCCGCTCGCTGCCCCTGCGCGTGACCTCCAAGCTGCCCAAGTTCGAAGTGCGCGGCGAAGCCCTATTGACGCTGCAGGCTTTCGAGCGGTTGAATGCCAGGCAATTGCAGCAGGATTTACCGGCTTTCGCGAACCCGCGCAACGCCGCCGCTGGATCGTTGCGCGCCCTGGAGCCGTCGCTGACCGCGTCGCGCCAGCTCGAGTATTCGGCCTATTTTCTGCTGCTGGACGGAAAGTTTCATTACGAAAGCCATTGGGCGTCCCTCGACGAGCTGTCGCGCATGGGTTTCAAGGTGAACACGCACCGCGAGAAATGCGCGGGCTTGGAAGAAGTGCTCGAGTTTTATAAGAACTGGGAGTCAAAGCGCGATTCGCTCAATTACGAAATCGACGGCATCGTCATCAAAGTGGATTCCATCCGTCAGCAAAGCCTGCTCGGCTGGACGGCCAAGGCGCCGCGTTGGGCGATCGCGTTCAAGTTTCCCGCGCATCAGGAGCAGACGGTAATCGAAAACATCGGCGTCCAAGTGGGCCGGACCGGCGCGCTGACCCCGGTCGCGCACCTGAAAGCCGTGAAGATCGCGGGCGTCACCGTCACTCGCGCCACATTGCACAACGAAGATGAAATCGCGCGGCTAGGCGTCGAGATAGGCGACACCGTGCTGGTGGAGCGCTCGGGCGACGTGATCCCGAAGGTGGTGCGCGTCGTAAAACAGGGCCGTGACCGCCGGGCGTTCAAAATGCCGAAACAGTGCCCGGTGTGCGGTGGCGAGATTGTGCGTGAAGAAGGCGAAGCCGCCAGCCGCTGCATCAACACGAACTGCCCCGCGCGTTTGAAGGAATCCGTGTCGCACTTCGCCGCGCGCGGTGTCATGGATATCGACGGCATGGGCGATGTCCTGGTGGATCAACTGGTGACGCGCGGGATCGTGAAGAGCGTCGCCGATATATACGATCTCACGCTCGATCAGTTGCTCGAACTCGACCGCATGGGGAAAAAATCGGCGGAGAAAGTGTTGCGCAACATAAACGCATCCCGCAAACAGCCGCTGCCGCGCGTGCTGAACGGGTTGGGCATTCCCTTCGTCGGGGAGCGCACGGCGCAAATTCTCGCGGACACTTTCGGCAGTCTGGACGCGATCGCCCAGGCGGATGAAGAGAAGCTGCAAGAGGCTGAAGAGGTCGGGCCCAAAGTCTCCGAAAGCATCCGCCAGTTTTTTCACGAGCCGCGGAATCGCGAATTGGTGGAGCGCCTGCGTCAAGCGGGTCTAACGTTTGAGCACGAGATCAAGAAAAAGAAGACGGCCGGACCTCTGGCCGGCAAGGTGTTCGTGCTCACCGGGACGCTTCCGAATCTCGCGCGCGAGGAAGCCAAGGCGCGCATCGAGGCGGCGGGCGGCAAGGTGACGGGATCGGTGAGCAAAAAGACCGACTACGTTGTCGCGGGCGCTGATCCGGGTTCGAAGCTCGACAAGGCCGGCTCGCTGGGGGTGCCCGTGATCGGTGAGCCCGAGCTGATAAATCTGTTGGAGTAGAATCTCAGAGGAAGCTATACACACTGGCCAAAATCATCCAGACTCTCGTGTCGTGGGGGCCGACGGGCGTTTTCCTTCTCGGCCTGCTGGATTCCACTGGAGTTCCAATGATCGGTGGAGTGGACGCGCTGATCGTCCTGGTCGCGATCGTGAATCACTCACAGGCCTACCTGGCCGCGGGCGCGGCGATCGCCGGCTCCTTGATCGGAAGCCTGGTGTTATTCGGGATCGCGCACAAGGGCGGCGAAGAATACCATCGCCGGCACACCTCGAGCGTTCGCGGCGCCAAGCTCCGCGCCTGGTTCCATGAATATGGGCTCCTGACAGTCTTCGTGCCCGCCTTCGTGCCGATCATTCCGCTGCCGCTCAAGATTTTCATCATTTCGGCGGGCGCGCTGGAAGAAAGCCCCGTGACGTTCACCGTCGTTTTGCTGGCCGCTCGAATTCCGCGCTACATGTTCATGGCCTGGCTCGGCTCGCGCTTGGGCGCCGACAGCATTCCATTTCTGCGACAGCACATTTGGGAACTCGTTCTCTTGGCTGCGGCGTTGTTCATCGTGCTGTATTTTGGCGTTCGAATCGCGCACAATTATCGGGTTAGCAAGTCAAAACCTACCGCCCTAACGTAAAACCGATTTCGGCCGGCGACGCTTTCCGATGCGGCCGTCGAAACTGTGCCGAATGGTCGTCCATCGCCGCTATTTCGGCAGCCGCGCTCGGCACCCGCCCGCAAACGATTGAAACGACTGGAGAAACATTGGTTCTGCGCCTGCCTATAATGTGATGGAGCCACGACGCTGCGAATCATCATCATGACAGGCCCGAGGCGCTCACGTTCCAAGTGGAAGGGATCTCTAAAGCAGAATCCTCAGGCGCAGATCGCGAATCTAAAGCACCATGGTGATTGAGGTGCGAACGGCCGCCGCCCGAGATGAGCTGGCCCCGGGCGGACGATAATCAAATTGTAATGAGGAAAGAAGAAGCAATGGAATCGCAAACACTGGAACAGGGCAACGAGCGCGAGACACCTAAGCTGGAAACGCGGGCTGCCGAGCCGGTGCGAACTGTTGTTGCGCCCAAGCCCAAGAACTCATCGAGAAAGCTGATCATCCTGATCGCGGTTGTCGCGCTGGCCGCCGTCGGAGTGTACTTGTGGGTGCACTCGTTGAATCGCGTTTCCACCGACGATGCGCAAGTGGACGGGCACATCATCCCGGTTTCCTCCAAGATTTACGGCAAGATCGCCGAAGTACTTATCGACGACAACCAGCAGGTGAAGCAAGGCCAAGTGCTGGTCCGCATCGATCCCCGTGACTATCAGGTGAAGGTGGATCAGGAGCGCGCGGCGCTGGCGGTCGCGCAAAGCCAGTCGCAAGGCGCGAACGCGGGCGTGCCGCTTACGCGCGAAACCACCAGCAGCGACGTATCCAGCGCCGAAGCGCAATTGAGCGGAATGCAAGCCGATTACGAGAAGGCCCGCGTGGATTACCAACGCGCCTCCACCGCCGATATAGCCGTGGCGCGTTCCAACGTGGAGTCGGCTCAGGCCACCGCCGATCGCGCGGCCTCCGACTTGACCCGCATAAAGACGCTGGTGGACAAGGAAGAAATCTCGCGCCTGGAATATGACGCGTATGTTTCCGCGGCCCGCGTGGCAAACAGCGAGTTGCAGGCCGCCAAGGATAAATTGAACGCCGCCACTCAAGACGCCGAAACGAAGAAGGCGGCCGTGCTGGCTGCCCAGGCTCACATCGCACAAGCGCGCGCGGGCATCGCACAAGCCCAGGCCAGCCAAAGACAAGTGACCGTGCGTGTCGCGGACGCATCGTCCGCCGCGGCCAACATCGGCGCGGCGCGAGCCAACGTGGAAGCCGCCGAGCTCAACTTGAGCTACACCACCATCGTGGCGCCCATGGACGGCATGGTAACTCACAAGTCCGTCGAAGTGGGCCAAATCGTGCAACAAGGCCAGGGGCTGTTGATGTTGGTTCCGCTGCAGGATGTGTGGGTCACCGCCAACTTCAAGGAGACTCAGCTGGCCGACGTCAAGAACGGGCAAAGAGCGGAAGTGAAGGCCGATTTGAGCGGTAAGACCTACCCCGGCCACGTGGATTCGCTGGCCGCCGCCACCGGTACGCGCATGAGCCTGCTGCCGCCGGAAAACGCCACCGGCAATTACGTCAAAGTGGTCCAAAGAATTCCGGTGAAGATTGTGCTCGATCCCATCCCTGGCGGCAATCAAGTTCTGCGTCCGGGAATGAACATCGAAGCGACCATTTTCACCAAGTAGTTCCAGGTGGGAACCACTATGCCGACGGCTCTTGAAACCGAAGTTGTGGATGTGCGCACTCCCGCGCGCTCCGTCATCAACCCCTGGGTGATCGCCGGAACGGTGATGCTGGCCACCTTCATGGAAGTGCTGGACACCAGCGTGGCGAACGTCGCGCTGCCGCACATCGCGGGCAGCCTTTCCTCCAGCGTCGACGAAGCCACCTGGGTGCTCACCGCGTACCTGGTGGCGAACGCGATCGTGCTTCCGCTCAGCGGCTGGTTTTCCACATGGTTCGGCCGCAAGCGCTTCTACATGGGATGCGTGATGCTGTTCACCGCCAGTTCAGCCATGTGCGGGCTGGCGCCGAGCTTACCCATCTTGATTCTGTGCCGTGTACTGCAAGGCTTGGGCGGCGGAGCGCTGCAGCCCGTTTCGCAAGCCATCCTGCGCGAGACGTTTCCGCGCGAAAAGCAGGGCATCGCCATGGCGGTATATGGCATGGGTGTGGTCTTCGCGCCCGTGGTGGGCCCGACGCTGGGCGGATGGATCACCGACAACTATACCTGGCGCTGGATTTTCCTCATCAACGTTCCAGTCGGCGTTTGTTCCTTGCTGCTGACTTCGTTGCTGATCTTCGATCCGCCCTACCTATTCCGAAAAACGCTGCGCGACGGCTTGAAGATCGATTACATCGGCCTGGGGCTGCTCGCCACCGGGCTGGGCGCGCTCGAAATCATGCTGGACGACGGCCAAAAACACGACTGGTTCTCGTCACGCGGTATTGTCGCCGCCGCCGTCGTCGCCGCCATCGGATTGATCGGCGTTGTCGTGTGGGAACTGCGGCAGAAAGAACCGGTGGTGGATTTTCGCCTGCTGAAGGACCGCACCTTCGCTATTTCCACTGCCAGCATGTTCATTCTCGGCTTCGTGCTCTACGGAAGCACCATGGCGCTGCCGCTGTTTCTGCAAACCTTGCTCGGCTACACGGCCATGCAAAGCGGTTTGGCGTTGTCCCCCGGCGGGCTCATGATCATGGTCATGATGCCCATCGTCGGCCTTCTGCTTTCAAAGATTCAGGCTCGCTGGTTGATTATGGTTGGCCTGGTGGTGTCCTCGCTGGGCTTGTTCGAGATGTCGCACTTCGACATGCAGATCGACTTTGGACACGCCGTGAGCGCGCGCGTGGTGCAGAGCCTGGGCCTGGCGTTCTTGTTCGTGCCCATCAACACGGTGGCGTTTTCGTTCATCGCCCGCGAGAAGACCGGCTACGCCACGGGTTTGATCAACCTGGCGCGCAACATGGGCGGCAGCAGCGGCATCGCGATTTGCACCACATTAATCGCCCGGCGCGAGCAATTCCACCAGCAGCGGCTCATCGAGCATCTTTCCCCGCTGGATCCCGCCTATCAATCTGCGCTCGCTGGCATGAAGCAAATGCTGATGACCAACGGCGCGAACTCCACTCAGGCCGCCGCGCAAGCGCAAGGGATGATTTACAACAATATGCAGCAACAAGCCGCGATGCTTTCGTTTAACGAAGTCTTCTGGATTCTGGGCGCGTTGTTTATCGCCGTGATCCCGCTGATGTTCCTGATGAAGAAAATCGGGCCCGCCAAAGGCCCTGTGGCGATGGAGCACTGAGGGGGAAAGAATCCCGGGGAAGAATTCAGAATACAGAATTCAGAATGTAGCCGAACCTTCAATTCTGGATTCTGACTTCTGGATTCTGAATTCTATTTTATCTTCTCGTCTTTCTCCACCTTGCCATCGCGAATGTGAATCACGCGGCGCGCGTGCATGGCAATGTCAGCTTCGTGCGTCACCAGCACGATCGTGTTGCCCTGCTGCCACAGCCGATTGAACAGCATCATAATCTCGTTGCCGGTTGCGCTATCCAGAGCGCCCGTGGGCTCGTCCGCGAGCAAGATAGACGGGTTGTTCACCAAGGCGCGCGCCACCGCCACGCGCTGCCTCTGGCCGCCGGAAAGCTCGTTCGGCCGGTGATGCATGCGCGACTCCAGATCCACCGCTCGAAGAGCCGCTTTGGCGCGCTCCGCCCGCTCCTGCTTGGGAATTCCAGCGTAAATCAGCGGCAGCTCCACGTTGTGCAGCCCGGAAGCGCGCGCCAGCAGATTGAAGGTCTGGAACACGAATCCGATTTCCTTGTTGCGGATGTGCGCCAGCTCGTCGTCCTGCATGTCGCTCACTAAGTTGCCGTTCAGGTAGTACAGCCCGCGCGTGGGTGAATCCAGGCAGCCGATCAGATTCATCAGCGTCGATTTGCCCGACCCCGATGGACCCATGATCGCCACATACTCGCCGCGCCGGATTTCGATGTCCACGCCCGACACCGCGTGAATCTCTTGATCGCCCATCACATACGTCTTCCACAGATCGTAGGTGCGGATGACAACCCCGTCGCGCTTTAAGCTCTCGCCGCGATCGACCAGCTCCTGTGCCGCCGTCGCCATGGGCTAGCTTTCCGACGATACGGTAATCACTTTGTTGTTGACCTTCACCTTGGCGAAATTGCGCAGCGTCCGGATTATCTTGTACGTGCCGGTGATGATCTGATCGCCGTCCTTCAACCCGCTCAGCACCTCGATGTCCGTGGCGCCGGTGATACCCGTCTTTACCGGTACGAATTCGGCCTTTCCGTCCCGGATCGTGAACACGCCTTGCAACTCTTCCTTTTTCGCTTTTTCAACCGCCGGATCGACATAGGATGCGGCCTGCACTCCTTCGGGTTTCTTGGGATCGAGATCGCCGCGCTTCCGCACCGTTAAGGCTTGAATCGGAATCGTAAGCACCCGCGGCTTCGTCGCCGTCACGATTTTGCCGGTGCATGACAGACCCGGCCGGATGTCCTCCGGCGGGTCGTCCAATGCCACCACTACCTTGAAATCCTTGGCCTCTTGATCCGACGTGTTGCTTTGCGACGCCGCAACGCCGCTGGATCGCAGAATCGCGGTGTCGCCAATCTCGGTCACGTGCCCGTGGAACGTACGGTTGGGCATGGCGTCGATGGTCACCTCGGCGCGTTGATCCAGCGCCACGTTCACGATGTCAGTCTCGTCCACTTTGACCTCGGCGGTGATCACCGACATGTCCGCGATGGTCATGATGGTGCTGGCCGCCGAATTCTGCACGCCCGGCACCACGGTCTCGCCGGCGCGAACCGGAAGGTTGGTCACGATGCCGTCAATCGGCGCCGTGACGTCGTATTTCTCCAGGATGTCCGCGAAACGATTCAAGTTGGCTTGTTGTTGCGCGGTGTGCTTCTGCGCCGAGGTCAATTGCTGGCGAGCCTGCGCCTCCTGCGCCCTGGCCTGCGAAAGCCGGGCTTCAGCTTCTCCGATGGCCGCCACCGCGGTATCGTACTCGGCCTTCTTCTGGTCGTAATCCTGCCTGGCGAGCAGCTTGGCGTCGTACAACTCGGTGGCCCGGTCGAAATTCGACTTGGTGCGCGCCAATTCGGCTTTGTTCTTGTCGAGCGTCGCTTGCGCGGTAGTGACGCCGTCGGCCTGCGATTTCAATCCCGCCTCGGCCGCCGCGGCATCGGCCAACGACGTGTCAATAGACGCTTTTTGCGCCACCACATCCGCGTTGGCTTGGACCGATTCCATCTTGGCCACCACTTGCCCCTTGCGGACATGGTCGCCTTCCTTCACCAGAATCTCCGTGATGGGCGCTGGACCGATGGTGTTGGCACCCAGGTTGATGTAGTTTTTCGGCTTGATTTCACCCGACGCGGTGACCGAAGCCACCAGATCCTGGCGCGCTACGCGGCTGGTTTGCACGTCGACGATGCCGCGCTGATTGTACTTGATACTGGCGACGACACCTCCGCTCACCAGCACAATTAGGCCGATCGTCAGCGGAATCTTTGCGTTTGCCTTCACTTGGGACAGGTCTCTCTAGCAGGTCTAGACGTAGCAATCGAAGGTTTTGTTCGATTACTTTTATCGTAGCACGCGCTTCCCAGGGCGGCTGCTTCTATTCGGCGCGTAACGACTGCATCGGGTCGATGGAAGCCGCACGCTGTGCTGGAACAGCCGAGGCGGTCAGAGCCAGCAGAAGCACGGCGATCGCCGCCAGCGTCAGCACCAGCGGATCTAAAGGGCTCACGTCAAATAGAAACGAGCGCAGCAGGCCGGAAGCCGCCATCGCGCCCAAAAGGCCAATCGCGCAGCCAATGCACGCAAGTTTTGCGCCGGAGACGAGAACCAACCGCATGATCCCGGAGCGCTGCGAGCCCAGAGCCATGCGGATGGCCATCTCCTGCGCGCGCGAGGCGACCGAAAACGCGATGACGCTATAGATGCCCAGAACCGCCAGCAGCAGGGCTGCGGCGGCGAAACCGGTGATCACGGCCGTGTTGAAGCGCCGGGGTGCTTCGGTGTCCGAGATAGCTTGCTCCATGGTCGTCACTTGTGTCAGCGGAAGCTGTTGGTCAATGGAGCGCACCATCGCTCGCAAAACATTTTCCATCTTTTCCGGAGGAAGCGCGCCGCGGAAGACGATATAGCCGCCGTTACCGTTTAAATCCGAGGGCGAGGCCAGTGAACCGATGGACATCTCCAATTGTTCAAGGGGCTGGTAGAACTGTTCTTTCGTATCCGTATCGGGCGAGCCTAGTTTCACGTCACCGATTTCGCCCACCACCGTGAGCCATGGGGTTTGCATCTCCCGCGTGCCGATACGGAACCGCTTCCCAAGGGGATCCTGGCCGGGCCAGTAATGTTGGGCGAGCTTGCGATTCACAATGGCGACTAATTGGGCATTAGCCCTGTCCGCGTCGGTGAAAAAGCGGCCTCGAAGCAAGGGAATGCCCATGGTGTGGAAATAGTCTCCGTGCACCACGATCGGAGTTGCGAGGTTCAGGCCCGCGCCTTTGGGTGGAACATATCCTTCCACCATGAACGTTTCGGACGCGTTGGAATTCGATGCGGGCAGGAAGCTGGTGAGTCCCGCCGTAACCGCGCCAGGAATCTGTTGCAGGCGCAGCAGCAGTTCCCTATTGAAGCTATCCACGGCGGACTGCGTTGCATATTGCTTTTGGGGCAGAGAATATGAGGCCGAGGTAACCTCCTGCGGGCGGAAGCCGAGCTGGGTGGAGCGCATCTTCTCGAAGCTGCGCAGCAGCGGTCCCGAGGCCGCAAGCAGAACCAAGGCGATGGCGATTTCCGCAACTACCAGCGTCGAACGCAGGCGAGCATGCCTCCCGCCCGCCAATCCGCTGCGTCCGCCCTCTTTCAATGTCTCGTTCACGCTGGTGCGAAGCGCGGCAAATGCGGGAGCCAGTCCGCAGAGCAGCCCGGTTACGACCGCCAGCAGCAGTGCGAATCCAATCACTTCCCAGTTCAGGCCGATTTCACCGATGCGCGGCAAGCTCTCCGGCAGCAGGCTCTTACCTACACGTAGAACAAGGGCAGCGAGTATGATTCCCAGCAAGCTCCGCTGACGCTGAGCATTAGGCTCTCGAGAAATGCTGTGCGCAGAAGCGCCGACGCGGGCGCACCCAAGGCCTGACGAACCGCCCTTTCGCGCTGGAAGCGAATGGCGCGCACCAACAGCAGCCCAGCCAGGTTGGCGCAGGCAATCAAAAGCACCACGGACACGGCCAGAAACAGCGTTCGCACCAGCGGGCGGGCTTGTTCTATCGTTTCCTCCTGGAGCGGACGCACCACTGGGCTGATGCGCAAACTCGCCATGAACGGCGGGTAGCTGCGCATTATTTCCTGCGCCACGCGCTCGGCGTCGGTCCCCGCCTGTGCCGCATTTACGCCGGCCTTCAGACGCGCCACCATGAGGAAGTTCCAGGAGGCTGCGCCCTGCGTCAGCTCCTGCTCGGTGGAACTCAGCGGCACCCACAGCTCACTCCGGTTCAGGTGGCCCGGCGCCAGGGGAAATTCAAAGTTCTTCGGCATTACGCCAATCACGAGATAGGGTTTCCGGTCGAGCAGGATCTTGGAGCCCAATATTTGCGGATTCCCCTGAAAGCGGCTTTGCCACGTTTCATAGCTGAGGATCGCTAGCTGTTGCCGCTGCTCTTCTTCCTGAGCCGTGAAGAGCCGGCCGAGCAGCGGATGAACTTCAAGAGTTGGAAAAACTCCACTGCTCAAACGCGAGGCATTTACTTGGGCCGGCTCTCCGGCACCGGAAAGCTCGTACGCGGCGAAAGTATATCCGCCAGATTCTCGAAAGAGCGGGTATCGCGTGTATAGGCGCGAATGTCCGGCGCGGTGACTCCAGCCTCGCCGTTGCCGCCGATGTCCGCCCCTTGTATGCGGTCCGCCAGCACCACCAACCGGTCAGAATCAGGGAATGGTAATGGCCGCAACAGCACCCCTTCCACAATGGAAAAGATCGCGGTGGTTGCGCCGATACCGAATGCCAGCATCGATATTGCCGTCGCTGTAAAACCCGGCGACTTGCGCAATTGGCGCAAGGCAAACCTCAGATCGAACCAAAGATTCATCGCCATGGAAGCTCCTCGCAAAAGATTCCATCCGCACTTCGTCTTCCACCCTCCCGGTCCATCTAAGCGGCCTTATTTCAGTAACTTCACACGGCGCCTCACCTTCGGCGTGGATATGGACTGTCCAGAATCGTGATGCGATGTCCGAAAACGAACCGGAGCTCGACCTTTCTAGTGCTGCCTACGCGAGCCGCTTGGATTCAAACGAGAAAAGGATCCAACACGTGCCGCCTTTCTCGATATGAACAGGCTGGATCGCCTCGCCCGCGAATTGCGAGATGGCTGCTGCCCAAAAATGCTGCGCCGCAACGTTCGCTTCCATCACGCGAACCTCCCACGGCCCCGGGAACTGCCTCCACACTTCATGCGCCGCTTGAGTTCCAATACCATGTCTCCGGTATCCGCGAACAATAAAGAACTCCGCCATATCCCAGACCATTTCGTTGCCCGAGACGTCCGAGCCTTTCTTGACAAAAACCAGCCCGGCCAAATTGCCATCGATCCTGATCAAGAACGGATGCCGATTCGGCTCAGACCAATAAAGGGGAAGGGGCCGGTAGCCGAACCTGCCATCTTCTCCTATTGCTAAATCGTGGAATTCGCTGAAATCGTGTGCGTACAACTCCAGCAGGTTCTCAAGTATGGGCTCTTGCTCCCGCGCCGCGGGCACGATCTCGAGGTGCGCGCTCACGCCTTGGGATGGGCCTTGTCGTACACCGCCATCAGATCCGCCAGCGACACCTGCGTGTACTTTTGCGTGGTCGATAGCCGCGCATGTCCGAGCAATTCCTGGATGGCGCGCAGATCGGCGCCGTCGCTCAATAGATGCGTGGCATACGCATGGCGCAGGCTGTGCGGATGGATGGACGAGTCGCCGGTGATCATCCGCGCGTAAAACTTCACGATGCCGCGCGCGCCGCGGTCGGTCAGCCGTCCCCCGCGATGGTTCAGAAAGAGCGCACGATCGCTCCGCGACGCCGGCTTCCTGAGCGCCAGATATCGGTCCAGCGCATCCGACGCTTTGCCCGCATAAGGAACCTGCCGCTCCTTCTTGCCCTTGCCGCGCACCCGCACCCAGCGCTCGCTGAAATCGAAATCGTCCAGATTCAACCCAACCAGTTCGCTGATGCGCAACCCGCAACCGTACAGCAACTCGAAGATCGCCAGGTCGCGCGCGGGATAAGGCCGCTCGAATTCGCCGGCCGCCGGCAGAACGCCATCCACCAGCCCGTTGGTCTGCTCGGCCGTCATCACCACCGGCAGGGATTTCGGAGCCTTCGGCGTGCGCACCATCCGCGCAACGTTTTTCTCCACCACGCCTTCGCGCAGCAGGAACTTGAACAGCGAGCGCACGGCTGCCAGCTTCCTCCGCATGCTGACGGCCGTCAGGCGTTGCTCGTACAAATGTCCCAGCCATTCCCGGATAGCCAGCGCGTCGATTTCATCCACCGCGGGTTTCGGGTTGCCGGGGATCGAGAAATAAACCAGAAACTGCTCCAGATCGGACGCGTAATTCCGCACGGTGTGCGCGGAGGCGTTCTGGCGCCGCAGCTCATCCAGAAAGCGCTCGATCTGCCCCGCCAGCTCAGGCATAAACAGACTGGTATTCGTCCAGCTTCTCCAGCGCGCGCCGGCAGACTTCGGCGTGCCGCGCCTTCTTGTCGTGACGGAACTTCAGGCGCGTGGCTTCGTCCAGCGCTGGGAGCAGATCGAACGTGATGTTGGCGGGCTGGTAGTTGCGCGCATCCGCGCCCGACACATACGCACAGAGCGATCCGATCGCCGTCTCGCGAGGAAACGGCCGTATCTCGGCGCCCGAGGCCAAATCCGCGGCGTGCCGTCCCGCCACCAGCCCGGTCGCGATGGATTCCACGTACCCTTCCACTCCCGAGATCTGTCCGGCGAAAAACACCCGCGGCTGAGATCGAAGCTGCAGCGTCGGTGTCAACAGCGCGGGCGCATTGATGTAAGTGTTGCGATGAATCTGCCCGTAGCGCAGAAATTCGGCGCGCTCCAATCCCGGAATCATGCGGAATACCCTAGCCTGCTCAGGAAACCGCATGTGATTTTGGAATCCCACCAGGTTGTAGCTCGCGGCGCGCAGATTTTCCTGCCGCAATTGAACCACCGCGTAGGGCCGCCGGCCGGTGCGCGGATCCTCCAGGCCCACCGGCTTCATCGGTCCGAACCGCAATGTCTCGCGTCCCCGCCGCGCTAATTCTTCGATTGGCAGGCAGGCCTCGAAGAAACGGGCGTTGTCCTCTGGGATATGGGACGGCACCGCCTCGGCCGCGAGAACCGCATCCACGAATCGCTCATATTGCTCGCGATCCAGCGGGCAATTCAGGTAGTCGTCGGTACCGTCGAGCGACTTACCGTATCGCGAAGCGCGAAACGCGATGGCGCCGTCAATCGACTCCGCATCCACGATGGGGCTGATCGAGTCATAAAAAAACAAGCGCTCCGCGCCCGTGAGCCGTCCGATGTCTTCCGCCAGCGCCCCGCTCGTCAGAGGCCCCGTGGCGACGATCGTGATGGCGCCTTCTGAGATCGATGTCGCCTCTTCGCGCCGAAGCTCGATGCGCGGATGACCCTCGACGGCGCGCGAAACCTCTCGCGCAAACACTTCGCGATCCACTGTCAGCGCCTGGCCGCCCGGTACGCGAGCCTCCCGCGCCGCGCGCAACAGCAGCGAGTCAAGCTTACGAAGTTCTTCCTTCAATAGCCAGGGCGCCGAATTCTCCGCTTCGCTCTTCAGCGAGTTGCTGCACACCAGCTCGGCAAGTTGGTCCGTTTTGTGCGCCGGCGTCGGCCGTTGCGGCCGCATTTCAAACAACACGCAATCGAAGCCCGCCGCCGCGATCTGCCACGCGGCTTCCGAACCCGCCAACCCGCCGCCCAGAATGTGAATCGGATGCACTAGGTCCAGCATACATTGGCGCGGCAGGCGCTAAACTAAGTCTTCGTGACTTGCCGCACTTGCGCGAAAGACATCCCGGACTCCAGCCGCTTCTGCCTGTCTTGCGGGGCAGTGCTGGATGGCGCCGTGCCACTCGTCACCCAAACCGTCGCGGCTCCTTCTCCCACGCCTACACCGGCTCGCGCGTCCACTCCAACGCCGGCTCGCGCCTCCACGCCTACACCGGCTCGCGCCTCCTCCCATCCTCTCTCTTCTTCCTCCAGCTCGCTGCCCGAAGGCCGCTTTCTGCCCGGCGCGCTGCTCGCCAATCGTTACCGCATCGTCGCGCTTCTCGGCCGCGGCGGCATGGGCGAGGTTTATCGCGCGCACGACCTGACGCTCGGCCAGGAAGTCGCGCTCAAGTTCCTGCCCGAAGTGGCCGCGCGCAATCCCGCCGCCCTTACCCGTTTCTACAATGAAGTCCGCATCGCGCGCCAGGTTTCGCACGCCAATGTCTGCCGCGTTTACGATCTCGGCGAAGTGGAAGGCCAGCCGTATCTGTCGATGGAGTACGTCGATGGCGAGGATCTCGGTTCGCTGTTGCGCCGCATCGGCCGCCTGCCATCCGACAAAGCCGTCGAAACCGCGCGCCAGTTGTGCGCCGGCCTCGCCGCCGCGCACGCCAAGGGCGTTCTGCATCGCGATCTCAAGCCCGCCAACGTCATGCTCAACGGCCGCGGTCAGGTGGTAGTCACCGATTTCGGCTTGGCCGCGCTGGCCGACGAAATCCCCGGCGAGGAGATTCGCAACGGAACCCCCGCCTACATGGCGCCCGAGCAACTCGCCGGAAGAGAAGTCACTGTGCAAAGCGACATCTATTCGCTGGGCCTGGTGCTCTACGAAATCTTCACCGGCAAGCGCGCGTTCGAGGCCTCCACACTAGCCGAGCTGGTGCGCCTGCACACCGAGACCTCGCCCGTCAGTCCATCCACGCTGGTGAAGGAACTCGACCCTGCGGTCGAGAGCGCCATCCTGCGCTGCCTCGATCCCGAGCCTTCCAAACGCCCACCGTCCGCTCTCGCCGTCGCCGCTCGCCTCCCGGGTGGCGACCCGCTGGCCGCAGCTCTCGCAGCCGGTGAAACACCTTCGCCTCAAATGGTCGCGGCATCCGGCGAAACCGCGGCCCTCCCTTGGAAGATCGCCGTTCCGAGCCTCGCTGCCGCGCTGGTGGGCCTCGCGGCTTTTGCGTTCCTGGCCGCGACTTCCAGCATGCTCGAAAAAGAGCAGCTCACCAAGCCCCCCGAAGTGCTCGCCGACAAGGCGCGCGAGTTGATTCAACGCCTCGGCTACACCGCCCCGCCCGGCGATTCCGCTTACGCCTTCGACGACAATCGGGATTTTCTGAACTCGGTTGAGAAAACGGACAAGCCGCTCCCGCTATGGGACGAGATCGCTCGCAGCCGTCCCTCGCCTCTGAAGTTTTGGTATCGCCAGAGCCCCGAGCCCATGCTCGCTTATGGTATGCGGTACATGTTCGTTCCGGGCGACATCCATGAGGACGATCCAGAGCCCACCATGTCCGGTATGATCGATGTCCAGCTCGATCCACAGGGCCGGCTCACGTACTTCGAGGCGCTCCCGCCCGAAAAGGAAGAGCCGCCCGCCCAAACTTCTCCGCCGGATTGGACCGCTCTCTTCGTTGCCGCCGGTCTCGACATGTCAAAATTCCAGCCCGCCACGCCGATTTGGGCGTCGCTTGCGGCTTCCGACGTTCGCCAAGCCTGGGTGGGAGAGTGGCCTGGATACAATCATCGCCCGCTGCGCGTCGAAGCCGCCGCTTGGCATGGACACCCGGTCTTTTTCTCTCTGGTTGGACCCTGGACTCGTGCGGCCCGCATGCCTTCGGCCGAGCCTGGTGGCTCCGGCGACCTAGCAGAGCGGATTTTGCTAACCATCATACTTTTAGTGCCGATTCTCGCGGCCATGTTTCTGGCACGCTGGAACTTCGTTCGCGGCAAAGGCGACCGCAGCGGCGCCTTGCGCCTTGCCATCGCGATGTTTTCTTTATACATGCTGCTGTGGGCATTCCAAGCCCATTTCTCTTCGGTTGGGAATTTCGCCTATCTCATGGTGCTGGCCATCAGCACTTCGCTATTTTGGGGCGGTGTGGTGTGGGTGCTATATCTGGCGCTCGAACCGTATGTTCGCCGTTACTGGCCGCAGGCCATCATTTCTTGGATGCGCGTGCTGGCAGGGCGCTGGCGCGATCCGCTGGTCGGCCGCGACGTCCTCTACGGCGCGGTTCTAGGCATCCTCTTCTGCGATATCTATGGCCTCCGCTACCACCTGGGAGCCCGGCTCGGCGCGCCGCCGGCGATTCTGGACACCAGCTATCTCGGAAGCGCGCGGATGGCCATCAGCGCCTGGCTGGAACATATTCCGGGCTCCATTAGCTCCGTGTTGCTCATGTTCCTGCTGCTGTTCCTATTCCGCGTATTACTGCGGAAATCGTGGCTGGCCGCCATCGCCTTTATCCTGCTTTTCACGGCGCTCAAATCGGTTTCTTCCAACTACCCGGCGCTGGAATGGCCCATTCAAGCCATTCTCTACACTTCGCTCGCCGTCGCAGCAGTGCGCTTCGGCTTGGTGACGCTGGCTGTTGCTCTCTACACCGGCGACATGGCGCTGAACGTCCCGGCAACGCTAAACCCATCGGCCTGGTATTTCACCAGCGCGATCCTGGCGCTCGGTACCATCGCTGCCCTCGCGATCTGGGGGTTCTACACCGCGCTCGCCGGCCAAGTGCCTTGGAAGGCCGCGGACTAAATCGACCGGAACAAGAGGTCTTCAAGAGCCTTCCGCCGCACCTGCCACGATTCGATCTCCTTCTGATGAATGTGCAGCCTGCACTGGCCCTCGTCATTAAACGTCAGGGTCACCTCAAACATCACGCCGGCATCGTCCCGCACCACAATTGCGTGTTCGGCAAGGCTGAATATCACCGACTTCTGGAACTCCCCGGCCTTGAGATGAACCGCAAAGTCGTCGCCACCGTCCGCTACCGAAAACTCATAAAGGGAATTATTGGGGCGCAGGGCGTTGCGAGTCTTAACGTCCTCTTCAACTTGTAATTTGAGCTCCTTGAACACGTTTGGAAACGAGCACAAGGAACGCTGAGTTACCCAGTCAAACTTTGGCGCATCGCTCACAGTCCCATACTACACGGGAGGAAGTCGGAATCCAGAATCCAGAAGTCAGAATTCAGAAGCCAGAATCTGGTCGATCGGTCATTCTGAATTCTGAATTCTGACTTCTGATTCTATTTCCCCCTACCCCGCCCGCCGCAGTGCTGGCGTTCACGACTGTTCTTGAATTTAACGGCAAGAAACGGATATCGGCTTCTGCCAAATGCGTTCAGACTTGCTTTATGAAGATTCCGATCGGAACCATCCATTCTCTACTTCGGCACCCCGGTTGTCCTTATCAGCACTCTGAACGACGATGCTTCTCTCAACGTGGCTCCGATGTCTTCTGCTTGGTGGTTGGGCTGGAACTGTATGCTCGGCCTTGGCGCAAAAGGCCACACCGCTCAAAACCTTTTGCGGGAGAAGGAGTGCGTGCTGAACCTTCCGTCCGTGGATCAGGTTACGGCGGTGAACAGGCGCGCCAAAACAACCGGATCCGATCCTGTTCCACCGCACAAGGTAGCGATGGGCTATGGCCATGAGAAGAACAAACTCGGCACTGCGAAGCTGACCACGGAACCGTCCCAATCGGTACGCCCAGCTCGCATCGTCGAGTGTCCTGTTCAGTTGGAAGCCGTGCTTGAGACGGTCCGGCCCTTCGGCGCGCGGCCGGATAAAGACCCAACCGCGCTGGCATTCGAGGTAAGAGTCGTCAGGGCTCACATGATGCGCTAACGATGCTCGAAGGACAACCCGGAGTATTGCACGAGAGGAAGTCAGAATCCAGAAGCCAGAATCACTTCGGTCGGCATTCTGAATTCTGAATTCTGGATTCTGAATTCTGACTTTTGAATTCTATTTCCCCCTACCCCGCCCGCCGCACGCTGATCCCCCCGCCCGACGTATGCAGGTACAGCAGCGGTCCCCCGCCATTCAGAGGCGCGTGGAGTTCGCTTTGATGCCGGTCGCGCTGATTCGACCCAACAGTGTTCGGCACCGGAAAGTCCGTCCAAACCCTTCCGCCGCTGGTGGAGGCGTCCAGATCCATGTGAATGTCCTTCGCCAGGCTCACGTTGATGCTCCCGCCGGAAGTAGACAACCGGCACTCCCCCGTCGGTTGCCCCAGTAACGACGCCGTCACCGCGCCTCCGGAAGTGGAAGCATCGATCGCACCTGTCGCTTCCTGTATCTCAATCCCTCCGCCCAACGTATGGGCCTTCACCCGGCCCGATGCCCGCTCAATCGAAATTTCGCCGCCGCTGGTGAACGCGTCCACGTCCCCAGCGACTTCCTTGATGCGGATGGACCCGCCGGACGTGCGCCCTTTCACCGGGCCGCCAATGTTATCGAAATTCAGTGAGCCGCCCGACGTTCTCGCGTTGACTTGGCCATGAAGATTGCTCACGGAAATCGAGCCTCCGGAGGTCTCAAGGTCGGCGTCGAACTTGTGCGGAACCGTGACTCGATACTCCACGTCGCGCAGCCAGCTCGCATATTCCAGGCACTGTCCGTTGTGGCAGATCGAATGGCCGCCGCTGAATGCCCTGAATAACATCGGCTTCCACCCGTCGTGGAACGCTCCTTTCACGCGGATGTCCGAGCCTTGCTGTGCGACATCCAATGTGAAATCGCGCAGCATCCGGTCGAATTCACCGCGAGAGGCCGGAGTCCCGCGGAAGTATACCTCCACCTCGACTCTCTCTCCGTCGCCGGGCTGGATCCGGATCGCACCGAAGTCAGCGTTCAGCGTCAAACGAGTGGCCGAGGAAACCGGCGCCGACTTCCGGACGCGGTCCTCTGTGTCAACTGCATGCAGAAACGATGCGCAGGCGAGCGCGGTGGCAAGCAAACGGAGCACGGTGACCTCCTATGCAGATGTAATACGCGCCACGCCGCATTTCGTTCGCAAGATTCGCATTCTGAATTCTGGATTCTGAATTCCCCTCTCCCCCCTTCCGGCTAGGCTATAATCAACCGATGGACCGCCAGTTGCTGAACGGTCCTCTTCACATGCGCGGCACTTTTCTATCTATACTACTGTTCACCTCGGCAGCCTTCGCGGAAGGCCCTGTGGCTCCTGTTGAATCCGGCTCTCTGATCATTAAATCGGTTCAAGTGGCCGGCACCTCATCGCCTGTTGATTTGAAGACACAGGTGGGCCAGGTTTTCGACGCCAGTACGGTCCAGGGCGACGTTCACCGCCTGTGGGCCACGGGCCGCTTTGACGACATTCGCGTGGAGACCAAGCCCCAGGACGAAGGGACCGCGGTGATGTTCAACGTGGTGGAAATGCCACAGTATCTGCTCCACACCCTGAAGGTCGAACCCTCCACGTTTGGGCTGCAGATGAACCTTCCCGAAGGCACCCCGATTACCCAGCTGCGCGCCCACCAGATCGCCAATCAAGCCCAGGAGTCGCTTCGTTCCGACGGTTTCCGGAACGCCACCGTGGATTACGATATCGTGCCGTTCCTGGGCCAGAAAGTTGACCTGCATCTCAACATCGATGCCGGCGAGCGCATACGCGTCAAGCAAGTGGAGTTCGCCGGCGATACCGCTTTCGATCCCAAGGAGCTTCGCGGCACCCTCCACTCGCTCAAGATCAAGCGCGTCACGCCGCCGATCCCTGGTATATGGGACGGTTGGCGTCTCTACCCCGGCTACAGCCCCGAAAGCGTCCAAGGCGACTTGGCCCAGTTGCGCTCATTCTATATGTCCAGGGGCTACTTCGACGCTACCGTCAAAGCGGACGACGTCGAAATTGCTCAGAAGGCCGCGCACGTCAAGATTGAAGTGCAGGCCGGACAGCTCTATCACGTGCCAACCTGGCAGGTGTCGGGAAATGGAGTTCCCACCAAGGTGGTGCATCCTCTGAACGGCCTGATGCGCTCGCAGAATTTCTGCTCCACGTTGTTTGTCGCGCGGCGCGAGGCCGAGCATGAGGGCATCCTGGATTTCACCGTCAACATGCAAGTCCAGCCCACCGCGGAGAGCACCCCCGAAGCTCCGGAAGCGAACCTGGCCGCCACCATCGATCGCGGAAGCCCGTATCACGTCGGCCGGATCGAATTCAACGGCAATCGCCACTTCTCCGAAGCCGCCGTGCGAAGCAATTTTCTGCTCGACGAAGGCGACTTGCTCGACGAACATGTTCTGCGCAAAAGCATGGCGCGCCTGAACGAGGCCAACCTGTTTCAGCCCATCAACGAGCACAATACTATCCTCCACACCGATCCGAATACCCACATCGCCGACATCGATATCCGGCTGATGGAGCGCAAGCGCGGCGCTTGGAACCTTTCCGGCCCGGTCGGCCCGGCCAGCGTCGCTGGTCCCCTGGAAGCCTCCATTCATTCCCGGCTTCCCGCCTGGGGACGAGGCCTGCTGGAGGCCTCCACCTACACGGTCTCCCTCACCATGTTCGCGTTCGTCCATCCCTTGATTCCCGGCATTGGCTTGCCGAAGATTCCGCTTCTTCCCATCGCCGCCCTCAGCCGGCCATACACGCCCGGCGAGGGTTGGAAATCGGGATTCATGATCGCGCCGCAACTAGGTTGGGAATACATCGTGATGGGTTATGGAGTGACGCAGCTACGGCATCGCTTGACGCCGGTGCTGACAGGCGACCATGGTCTGGAGCCGGAGCTCGCCGTCACCGTGGAAACCCCCGCCAGCCAAACCACCATGTTCTGCCAGCCACCAACCCCGCGCCTTTACCCAGTGCGGAATGCCCTCGCGATGGTCCTGGGGTTTGTGGCTTCGATGTCGGGACTTTAGCGTGTCACCAAGTGCAGTGGAAGCCCCTTAGGGCTTTGCGGATACCGGCTGCCAGAGCTCGATCTTATTCCCATCCGCGTCATAGATCCAGGCAAAGCGACCGTAGGATTCATTCATTCGTTGGGCGTCAATCTTTACTCCCTCTTGTGCCAAGCGGTCGAGCAAAGCATCCAGATCGTCCACGATGTAGTTGACCATGAACGGTTGCGTGGCTGGGATATAGTCGGTGGAGGCGGAAAAAAGAGTCCAAACCGTAACGTGTTCCTTTTGCGGGTCGTCGTGCTCGCGCCACGGAAGCATCACGCCTTGGCCTTTGTCCGCGAGTCCAAGATGCTTCGAATACCATTCGCGCATCTGATCGCGATTAGCGGATTTGAAAAAGACACCGCCGATTCCAAGGATGCGCCCGCGCTGCTCCACTTTGACGGGCGGCTTCGACTTTTCAGGTTGCGGAGATTGCACTTCCTGTCCTCCTTTTAATCCGGTCGCGATAAGCAACAGCGATCCAAGCGCGATCGTGCTCCAGGGTATTGCATGCATGTGTGGATTGTACCCAAGTTTCCAACTCTAACGTCAACGCCGGTTCACCAGCCATAGAACTAGCGACAGAGCCGCGCTGATCAGCAGGCACGTCACCAGCGGAAAATAGAACACCGAATGCTTGCCCCGGATCACGATGTCGCCCGGCAAGCGTCCCAGCCGAATCGGCAGCCGTTCGCCGAGCGAAACGATCACGCCCAGCGCAGCCACCAGTAGCCCCAGCACGATCAGCATGCGTCCCAAGCTCATTCCGTCTTCATTGTACTTGCGGCTCGCCTACTCTTGCGTGAGGCGTTCGTGCCTCTGTGAACACCTTCGGTCTGCTAGCCCCAGGGCAACCTCAAATGGCCCTGAACTCAAAACCCGTGAGGACGTGACTGTTCATGGTGACCGTCGATTGGTACTGTCTGCCGCCGATACTCTCAAAGCGAAAGACGACCTCACAGAATCCACAATAGATCGAGGCATTCATCGGCTCTGGCATTCTGACCTTTTGGGCCGGTAGGACGTTCACGAGATAGCTGGTGCGCGCCGGAGATTTTGCTTTCGGAGGGTCAATGGAATTGAAGTGGTATTTGACGTTGAGCGCCACGCCGTTACCGATATTCTGAACAACGAAGTTCCCGTCGTCACCACGCGCAATCGTACCTCCCGCGGCCCGGTCTCTCTCCAAGATCGCGCTGGCCGGGTCTCGTAAATCGGCCCAAATGGTCAAGCATGGCTTCGATATTCCTTCAACCTGATCGGTCGCTGCCCTGCGCAGCTTCGTGGTTTCAAGCGCGTACCAGATAAGAACGACCAGAGCAACGAACCCGACCAGAAGGTTGCCGAGCGGGATGTATTGGGACATCAGATGGAGCTCCGGAGAGCACCGCCTTCATTTTATCGCCCGAACGGCTTTATCCGCGTTGATCTGTGTTTATCTGTGGCCGAACTTTTTTTCACCGCCGCCTCCCCAGGATCTCGTAAACCGGCTTGTTGTCCGCAAACACCCGCCATTCCACAACGCTGCCGTCGCGGATCACCGCTTTCCAGGCCGCTGGTATCCGCCATGACTCGCCGTCGATCGTTCCTCCGGCCTCGCCGGCGCCCAGCAGCGTGTCGCCCTCTGCCATCAGATGGTCCACCCGAATCCAGTAGTCTGGACACATTGCGAAATAGCCCCGCCAACCAGCTTCCATGGATCTCGCGCCTTCCACGCGATTCCCCAGCGAATCCACGAACACGTGATTTGCCGCCATCAGCGCCGCCAGCGCAGCCACGTCGTGGGCATTGACGGCAGCTACCCATTGCTTGAGAATCTCCAAGGAGCCCATGTTCACACAGCCTAGCACCGGCACGCATTCTATAATCCCAGGTATGGATGCCCTCTTGCGCTGCGGCGGCAGTCTCCTGATTCTGACTTCGCTCAGCTCGCTGTCCGCATTGGGATCTCCCGACTCATCCAAATTCGTTCTCCACAAGTTCGAGCAGCCGATCGGCTCTGAGACCGATTCCGTCTCCAAGCACGGCAGCACGTTCGAGACCGAATCCGCATTTGAATTCACGGACCGCGGCAAGAAGGTTCCACTCAAGGCAACGCTGCGTTGCTCAGCCGACTATACGCCTTCGTTCTTTGCGATATCCGGCTCCACTTCCCGTTCATCCAGCATAGACACGACCATCCATATTACGGGCCGCTCGGCCAACGTGAGCGAAGGGAAGTCCTCGCGCGAGATCCCCGTTCCGCGGCGATTCTTCACCATCGCGGGGTACGCGCCCGCCTCGCTCCAGGAGGCGCTGGTTCGCTACTGGCAGAGAAACGGCAGGCCTGCCCAGCTCGCCACCTTGCCATCGGGGACGGTGGAGATTACCGATCGCGGTCAAGACACATTCGGGGTGGGAAGCGATCGCGTTCGTTTCCGGCGGTATAGCGTGCGTGGGCTGGTCTGGGGCCTGGAAACGCTATGGATGGACGACCAGGACCGGCTTGCCGCCGTGGTGACGCGCGACGCGGAGTTCGATCACTTCGAAGCTGTCCGCGAGGCCTACGAACCGGCGCTGGCCGATTTTGTTTCCGCCGGGGCGCGCGACGAAATCGCCAATCTGGCGGAGATCGATAAAGGGCTGCCGGGGCGCAAAACGGGAGCTCTCGCGATCACCGGGGCCACTCTCATTGACGGACTGGGAGGCGCGCCCATCAGTCCGGCGACCGTGGTTACCCGCCAGGGGAAAATTGTCGCGGCCGGACCAGCGGCGGCAATCACCATCCCCGGCGATGCCGAACGCATAGATGCGACCGGCAAATACATCATCCCCGGCCTGTGGGACATGCATGCGCACTACGAGCAGGTGGAGTGGGGACCCATCTACCTGGCGGCGGGCGTCACCACCGTGCGCGATGTGGGCAACGAATTTGGATTCATCACCGCGATTCGGGACGCGAACAACGCCGGATCGGGACTCGGGCCGCGCCTGCTGCTAGCCGGAATTGTCGACGGCGATGGGCCGATTGCTATCGGCACGCAACGGGTCAACTCGGCGGCAGATGCGGCTGTCTGGGTGAAAAAATATCACGAGGCCGGCTTTCAGCAGATGAAGATTTATAGCTCCGTCAAAGCGGATGTGGTGAAGGCGGTCTGCGAAGATGCACATGCGCTGGGGATGACCGTCACCGGACATATCCCACGCGGAATGTCACTATTGGATGGCATCGCTGCCGGCATGGACCAGGTGAATCACATCAGTTATGTGACCGCGGCGTTTCTGCCGGAGGGCTTCGACATGGGCAAGGCCAGCCTCGTGGAAAAAATGAACGCCGTGAAATCGATTGATCCGAACTCCGCGGCAGGCCAGCGGGTGCTCGCGATACTAAAGGAGCACGGAACGGTAATCGATGACACCGCCGTTCTTTCCGAGCTAGGGACCAAGGCTGCCGATGAGCCGGGGGAGACCGTGGAGCCCGGAATCGCCAACGTCGCGCCCGAACTTCAGCAGCAGTTCCAAAGCGGAGGCGCAACGGGCGAGGCGCTGTCGCTGGCGAAGCTCAGATGGAACAAGACGCTGGAAATTATGGGAGTCCTTCACCGCGCCGGGATCCGGTTCGTGGCCGGGACTGACCAGTCCGTGCCGGGCTATTCGGTTTACCGTGAGATCGAGATCTACGTTCAGGCGGGCTTCACGCCGATGGAAGCCTTGCAGGCAGCCACGATTGTCCCGGCGCGGGTGATGAAAGTCGATTCCGATAGCGGGAGCGTGGCGGCAGGAAAACGCGCGGACTTCGATATCCTGGACGCCAATCCCCTGGCAGATATCCATAATATTCGGAGCGTTCGCTGGGTGGTTGCGAACGGAACGCTTTACGATCCCGAACCGTTGTGGCGGTCGGTGGGTTTCAAGCCGCCACGCTTACGGTGACAATGCCATTTGCGCCACCTGCCGCCCCGCCTTCCAGCCACCATTCACCAACAACCAATAACCAATAACCAACGACCAGTTGACTTCCTGCGCACCCGTCCGTTACGCTCAAGTCCGGAGCCCCACTCGGTCGCGCTACCTCCGGCCCCCATGCTCACCACTGATATTCTGTCTTGGAAACAGCTCTCGCGGCGCAAGCAGAAGCCGGTCCACCTGATCCTGTTCATCACCGACCATTGCAACGCCAAGTGCGGCCACTGCTTCTATTGGGAGAATTTGAACCAGGGCGAATCCCTCAAAACCGATCATATCGAGAAGATCTCTCGCGCCATGGGTGAGCTGGTCTGGCTCGACCTTTCCGGCGGCGAGCCGTTCCTCCGCAAGGACATCGATCAAATCTGCCATCGCTTCCTCGATTACAATCAGGCCAAATTCATCAACATCCCCACCAACGCGATCCAGACCGACGTGATTCGGAAATCCGTCGAAGGAATCCTCGCGAACACCAATGCCTTCCGATTGAACATCGCCCTTTCAATCGATGGCATCGGCGAAAATCACGATCGCGTCCGCGGCGTCCCCGGTAATTACAAGAAAGCTCTGGCCACCATGGAAGCCCTGCGCGAGGTTCGCTCGCGCGACAAGCGCTTGTCTTTGAGCGTCGTCACCACCGTCATGCGCAGCAACATCGATGACGTGAAGCGCCTGCTTCACTTGGGAGTCGATGAGTGGGATCTCGATTATCATTCGCTCAATATTCTGCGCGGCACTCCCATGGATGCGAAACTGCAATCCCCCACGCCGGAACAATACGCCGAAATTTCGAAGCTCCAGTTGCAGCTCTGCCGCCGCTATTTTCATGGACGCTGGGGCGGTTTGGGCGGCTGGACCGCCACCATCGGCCGCTTTGTCCTCAATCGTTATTACATGCAGGAGCTCGAAGGCAAGCCCAAGAACACCTCCTGCAACGCGGGCGACGTGAGCTGCGTTATCGACGCCAATGGCGACGTCTACTTCTGCGAATTGCTCAAGCCCGTCGGCAATCTCAAAACCTACGATTGGGATTTTGACCGCCTCTGGCACGATTTTCAAGCCACCGAGCTTCGCAATAAAGTACAGAACGGGTGCCACTGCACGCACGAATGCTTCCAGACCAAAAATTTGATCTTCACACCATGGCGGTTGGTCTAGACTTAGCCGCGACCTACCGAGCCGCGACCTACCGAGCCGCGACCGTGAGGGAGCGGTAGCGCTTGTATAAACCCAAATTTCGGAAGCTGGTCCAGCCTCTGGTCCCAGCCTTCGTCATGCGCTGGGTGGACCCGTTTCACACCGAATTGCTCGAACACCTCACCGAAGCCGCCCGCAAGTTGCCCCCCGGCTCGCACGTGTTGGACGCCGGCGCGGGCGAGTGCCCCCACGCTCCCCTCTTCGCTCACACCCGTTACGTCCGCCTGGATCGGGGCATCGGCGACAAGGCTTGGGATTATTCGAAGATCGAAGTGCTGGGCGACATTTCCGCCCTGCCCTTCTGCGACGGCGCTTTCGATGCCGTCGTCAACATCCAGGTGCTGGAGCACTTGAAGGAACCCAGCATCGGAATCAACGAAATGGCGCGCGTGCTCAGACCCGGCGGCCAGTTGATTCTCACCACCGTGCAATGTTGGGAGATTCATCAGCATCCCAACGATTTTTTCCGCTACACGCGCTACGGCCTCACGTACCTGTTCGACAAAGCGGGCCTCGAAAGCCGCGTCGAGGCGCTCGGCGGCCTGTTCTGGCTGATCGGTTTCCGATTGATGGCCATCTTGAGTTTCTTTCAAAAAGGCTGGCGTTGGCTGATTTTCGCGGTGCTGCTTCCCATCTTCGGCTTCGCCATTCCCGTGCTCTGCTACTTCCTCGATCCGCTGGATCGCCGCCGCGACTACACGCTCGGCTATTTCTGTTGGTGTAGAAAGCCGTGACCAGTTCGCTCATTATTATCACTTTGGATCGCGCCGCAATTCTCCAACGCACTCTCCAGGGCCTCGCGCGGCAAACGCGTCAAATCGACGAAATCATCGTGATCGATAATGGGCCAACTCGCGACACCGAGCAAGTCGTGTCCGCCTTCACCGCGCGGTACGTAGCAGAACCTCGGCGCGGATATGGGCACGCGCGCAATCGCGGACTCGCCGAAGCCTCCGGCGCCTTCATCTATTTCTTGGACGACGATTGTGTTCCCGAGCCCGATTGGGCGGATGTGCTCTGGAACGCGCTGGATTCAGGAGCTGCCGATCTCGCCAGTGGATCGCGCGCTCCGGGCCAGCCGGGTCTCGCGGCGCGGCTCGAATATCTCTCCACCGACGGTCCCGTTTTATCGCCCGCCCTCACCGCTGGTCCCGCGCGGCACCTGTCCACATCGAACTTGATCTTGCGGCGCGAAGTAGTCGCAAAGACGGGCTGCTTCGACGCCACCCTGACCATGTGCGAGGATCGCGACTTCACCATGCGTGCGCGCAAGCTGGGTTTCCGGCTGCGATACGAGCCGAAGGCGCGCGTCACGCATTACCCGGCGATTTACCGGGTGTCCGAATATCTCGCGAAAATGCGCCACTACGGAACCGGAACATCGCAATATTTCCGCCGCTGGCGCGACGAAGAACCCCTGGCAAGCGTGTTTCCCGCTAGCCCCGCCGCACGCCTGCTTTTGCTGCCCGCGCTCGCCGCTGCCGGCACGGCGTACCTTGTCGCGCGCAATCTGCCGCAAAACCCGGATGCGGTCCCGCTCAGCCCGCTGTTGTTCGTCGGACAGCTTTGGTGGCACTGGGGCGGATTCGAGGCAATGCGGAAGGTGCGGAGCGGGGTACCCCAAGGATGCTAAACCGCAAAGTCGTCGCCGCCGGCCGCGCGCTCATCCCGCGCTTCCTCCTCGATCAAATCAATCCGTTCGATCGCTTCGTTCTGAATGCCGTGCGCGAATTCTCTGGCCTGCTTCCGTCGAACGCGCTCATCCTCGACGCGGGTGCGGGCGAAGCTCAGTATCGGCCGGAACTCGCGCTCGCCGGCCATCAATACCGCGCCATCGACCTGGGCGTTGGCGAAGGTGATTGGAATTACGGCAAGATCGACGCCTGGGCGCGCGTCGAAGCCCTGCCCTTCCCGCCTGCAACCTTCGACGGCATGCTGAGCGTCGCTGTGCTGGAGCACACGCCCTATCCGCGCCAGACCTTGCACGAAATGGCGCGCGCGTTGAAACCGGGCGGTCAACTAATGATCATCGTTCCCACCATGTGGGAAGAGCACCAGATGCCGCACGACTATTATCGCTTCACGCGCTATGGCGCGCGGAATCTGCTCGAGGAAGCCGGATTCGCCGTCGATCAAATCCGCCCGCTCGGCGGCTATTTCTGGTTCATGGGCCGCAAATTTATCGATGTCCTGGAATTCTTCGAGAAGTTCCCGCGCGTCCTGCTGTGGCCGTTTCTCGCCGTTCCCTTCGGCTTTCTTTTGCCGATCCTCTGCACCCATCTGGATTGGTTGGATCGCGATAAATACTACACCATCGGCCAGCTCTGTTTTTGCCGCCGCGTTCGTGAGCCGGGGGCGCCTGCTGGTGTTGGGGACGGCGCTGGAATTCTACCCTGAATTGTTCCAATCCCAAACTCCCAATCCCAGGACCGGACAGGCCTGTTTCGCAAACCCGCCCATTTTCAAGTGCAAAGCCTGGTCGAAGAATTGCTTTCTAGACCAAGCTATGCCAAGAATGCAACACACGCGCGAAGTCTTATCCAATCCCTTGACCGCCGCCGATCTCGACCGCATGGCCAGGCTGGGTTGGAAACCGGTGGCCGTGATCTGGGAACGGCAAGTCGATGACAATCAGCCACCGCTCGCCGACATCACCGAGCCGGTGCCCTATGGACTCAAGATCGCCGAGGACTGCCTTGCTCTCGAGCAGGATGTTCAGGAACGGGAAGCCCTGATTGTCATGCTCGAAATGATAATCCAGGAGAAATCGCTTTCGGACGTCGCCAAAGAGCTAAACCGGCGCGGCTTCCGCACTCGCCAGAACCACAACTGGACCCCCGGCTCGGTGTTCGATATGTTGCCGAGGCTGATCGAAGTCGGCCCCCGCGTGTTCAGCACGGAAGAGTGGGTGGTTCGCCGGGGCAGGCTTATGAATGTTATCTGAGCGGGACCGCCCGGTCGTTGCGAACGATCACGCCGTCCTTCATCACGAAGATCACGCTCTGCGTCAGCTTGATGTTCTCCACCGGATTCCCCGGCACCGCGACCACGTCGGCGAGCATCCCAGGCTTCAGCGCTCCAACCTTGTCCTGCAAGCCAAGCAGCTCCGCGGCGGACGCGGTACCGGCTGTCAACGACTGCGCGGGCGTCATCCCATCGGCCACCATGAACGCGAACTCCAGTGCATTGTCGCCGTGCGGATAAACGGCGGCGTCGGTTCCCAGCGCGATCTTCACTCCCAGCGCCAGCGCGCGTTTCACCATGGCGTCCTGCTGCCTCACCGCTTGGGTGGCTTTGGCCTGCACCAGCGGCGGAAACTTCGATTCGGCGAGTCCCACGCGCGTGGTTAGTGTCGGCACCAGGAACGTGCCGCGATCGTGCATCATTCGCATGGCTTCGTCGTCGAGGAACGTTCCATGCTCGATGGAATCGATTCCCGCTCGAATCGCCCGCTTGCTGGACTCGGCGCCGTGCGAGTGCGCGGCGGTCTTGCGGTGCAGCGTGTGCGCTTCGTCCACCAACGCGTCCAGCTCGGCTTGAGTTAATTGCGGAACATCCACATCGTCGGTGGGTGAAAGCACGCCTCCGCTGGCGCAGGTCTTGATCACGTCCGCGCCGTACTTGATGTTGAACCGTACCGCGTAGCGCGCTTGTTCAGGCGAATTGATGACGCCATCTTCAGGGCCGGTCTCATGGCCAAACAAGCCAAAACGAAAGCTATCGCCGTCATCGCAATGTCCGCCGGTGGACCCGAGCGCGTGAACCGCAACCAGCATTCGCGGCCCGGGAACGTACCCGGCGTTGATGGAATTGCGCAGCCCGACGTCGATGAAGTCGGACGATCCGACATCGCGCACTGTGGTGAAGCCGGCCATCACGGTCTTGCGCGCGTTGGCGGTGGCGCGAATTGCTCTCTCGGAAATGGGCCGTTGCAGGGACAGCAGCATGTCGCCGGCATAGTCGGGATTGAACTCCATGGACAGATGCGTATGCGCGTCGATGAAACCGGGGAGCAGCGTGGCGTCGCCCAGGTCGATCACGGTGGCTCCCGAGGGAGCAGCACCGCCGATGGATTGAATCACGCCATTTGAAACCACCACCAATCCCGGCGCTGCCACCTGGCCACCATCAAACATTCGCGCTGCTTTCAAGACATAAGAGTTTGTCTGCGCGAGCAGCCCGTTCGCAACGGCCAGGAGCACAACCGCAATCTTCATAGCAAGCAGAGTAACAAAACGAGTTTACGTGTGGTTCAATGGAAGGTTGTTTCAGTGAAAGATCGGCAGGGAGGAGAAAATATGAAGGTCGGTGTGGCCGGACAAGGCGCCTTCGGCGTGAAGCATATCGAAGCGATCAAGAACATTTCCGGCATCGAGTTGGTGACGCTGACTGGCGGCAATCCGGCTGCCACGGAAGAGGTCGCCAAGAAATTCGGCATTCCTCATTGGACCGGCGATCTGAGCGAGAGCCTGAAGCAGCCCGGCCTGGAAGCCATGATCCTGGCTACGCCCACGCAGATGCACGCCGATCAAGCCGTGCAATGCATGCGCGCCGGAAAGCACGTGCAAATCGAGATTCCCATGGCCGATTCGCTGGCGGATTCCGAGCGCATCTTGAAAGTGCAAAAAGAGACCGGCCTCATCGCCATGGCCGGCCACACGCGCCGTTTTAATCCCAGCCATCAGTGGATTCACAAGCGCGTCCTGGCCGGCGAACTCAAGGTCCAGCAGATGAACGTGCAGACTTACTTTTTCCGGCGCACGAATATGAATGCGGCGGGCAAGCCGCGCAGTTGGACGGATCACCTGCTATGGCACCACGCCTGTCATACCGTGGATCTGTTCGCGTATCAGGCGGGCGAAAACATTTCCGAATGCTTCGCGCTGGAAGGGCCGCATCATCCAGAATTGAAGATCGCCATGGACATGGGCATCGGCCTGAAGGTTCCTTCGGGCGCCATCTGCACGCTCTCGCTATCGTTCAACAACAAGGGTCCGCAAGGCACCTTCTTCCGTTATATTTGCGACAACGGCACCTACGTCGCCTATTACGACGACCTGGTGGATGGCGATCAAAAGCCCATCGATCTCAGCAAAGTGGACGTTTCGATGAACGGCATCGAGTTGCAGGATCGGGAATTCTTCGCCGCTATTGAAGAGCGCCGCGAACCGAATGCCAGCGTCGCGCAAACCATTTCGGCCATGCGCGTTCTCGACCGGCTGGAGCAACAGTTGAAGACCGGCTCCCTTACGGTCGCGGCTCGGTAAGCAATCGCCCCATTCTGAGCCGCGCGCGTGAGCAAGCGGTTCGTTACGCGTGCATCGCCTTCGCGGCCGGTTGCGCGTGCCCCAATACTTTATGTGGCCGGTAGGGCTTCTCGAGCGCCGCCACTTCCTCCGCGCTGAGCTTGAGGTCCACCGACGCGATCAGCTCTTTCAGATGCTGCGTCTTGGTTGCGCCGATAATGGGCGCGGTCACGCCCGGCGCTTGCAGCACCCAGGCGCACGCGATTTGCGCCGCCGAGACTCCGCGCTGCCTGGCGACTTCGGCCACAACATCGGCGACCAGAA
>Ga0302324_100001486_pt1 | contig 56920 bp, 47 predicted proteins | sample Palsa_T0_1_FD_201949 | JGI IMG/M metagenome (GOLD analysis project Ga0302324, IMG submission 201949) | Peat permafrost microbial communities from Stordalen Mire near Abisko, Sweden - Palsa_T0_1 | ecosystem: Environmental > Terrestrial > Soil > Palsa > Peat permafrost | place: Sweden: Abisko...
TAGCGGTCATGTCAGCGGGGCCGAGAATGTATCGGAAGCTGTTGTCGTAGTAAGGGAGAGTGACATAAGCGTTGGCGAGGTCCTGTCTCTCCGGAGTGGTTGGCAGCTCGGTCGCGTTGGATGCTGCGCAGTCGGCGTCGGCTTGAGCCGCCGAGGTGGGGCTAACCAAGGGCACCGCTGGTCCGGCAGGGAGCTGGTTCTCCGACGATGCCGCCGTCGCGGAGGCCGAGTGGGGTGGGATCTGACATAGGACCGGACGCAGGTACATAAACGCGTCCAGCTCCACCCCAGAACCCTTCGAGGGCGACACGGCGCCGACGGACACGGTCTGCCCAGCGTGGTGATCGAGGTTGATCCACAAGGCGGCGACGCCGACAACTACGACGGTGGCCACGGTGATTGCGAGTATCACCGCCCCTCGACGTCTCTTGCGACGAACCTGGCCTGGGAACGCGGGTGGCACGGGAGCGGCCTCCACCAGTGCCGCGACCAGACCGCGGATGCGGTCATCAAGTTCACTCATCGCTAAGAACCTTCCGTAGCCGTGCCCTGCCTCTGGCCAGGTGACGGCGCACCGAGCCCTCCGAAAGGCCAAGACGGTCGGCCACCTGAGCGGGGGTTAGATCCTCCCAATAGGTCAGGACGATCACCGCCCGCTGGCGCACGCTCAGCCGTCTCACCGCACCCCACACCTCCGGAGACGACTCGGACACCCCCGGCCGAAGCGAAAGCCTATCGAACAGCAACTCGCGTGCCACTCGACGCGCCCGCTGGCGGGTCCACTGGCGGGACTGGTTCAGCACCGCACGCTGCAGATACGCCCGGTAGTCGACAACCTCGCCCCAACCGGGAGTCCCAAGACAGCGGATCATCGCTTCCGAGACGACACAGCAGCGTCCGCCGGTCCAACAAGCCCCGTAGCGAAGCGCGTCAGGGCCTCGGCGTAGTGGCGACACACCACCTCCGGCTCGCCGGTCACCTCAACCTCCCGAAGCGTCACCACCCAGATGATGCCGCCCACAGGCCCACCGGGTGACACCAGGCGGACAATCTGCTGAGGAACCACCGATCACGGAACGGCCTCACCGAAGCGCGCATCCTTGCCTTCGTCAGCCCAGGTGGCGTATCGCTATTGCACACGGCGCTCAGACCATTTGGGGCTATCCAGGTTCCGTCCCGAATTTCCTGCAGAAATACACAATTGGGTACCGTCGCGGTGCTGCCGGCGTGGAATGTCAATGGTACGGTCAGTCCGTTCAAGGTGTTGTTCTTCAGGGCATCCAATCCGGCTGTCAGTTCGGCGCTGCTAGGTGTCGGCCCCATTTGGCCCGCTCCAGCGGCTACCAGTTGCCCCGATGTCCATTCGATGGAGGCTGCTGGGCCTGCCGGCTGACTGGGGTCGTAGTCGCTCATGGCGGTTTGGAATGCGCTCGTGGCGGGGGAGGACCCAGACACGAACGGAAAGGTCGAGGTGGGCAGAATTAGTCCGTTCAGCTGAGGAACGCTGTCCAAGCTGGGTACAGCTCCAAGGCTCACCGTTTCATAGAGGGGGTTGTATCCTTGGGCAGCGCAGTCCTCGGCAAAGCGTGTAATGCTTGCCGCGTCGAGTAGAAGCTCCAGAACTTGGACCCCCTCGCTTTGTGCGCCAAGGCACTGCGATGTGAACGAAGGCGACGTAAGACTCGCGGCCGCGTCGTACGTTAGCCGACCGCCTGCGCTGGCGACGGCGGCGGGAAGGCCGGACACCCCAGCTTCACAGAAGGGCGTTTCGACGCAATACACCATCCCAACATTCTTCTTTCCTTCGCGAATCGCCGCAGTTATTCCAACCGGCGCAAGCGTCGTGAACGATGCACCTTCGGGGAAATAATTAGGCGAGGTAAAGTAAATGTTGCCAGCGAGATCCCCGCCGACTACCGGGATGCCACGACTGATGAGATACTGCTGATTCCCGGTGGTATCGAGAATATCCATGTCACCGACCATTGCGATCGCGTGATCTTGTTGGACCATTTGCTCGACATCCGTCTGGTCAAGCGATGGGTCCCCACCTGAGTCGGCGATGATCACCTGGACCGGATGGCCGTTGAGGCCGCCGTGGGCGTTTGTGTACTTGGCCCACACCTCTAGTCCTCCTTGGGCTGGCCCTAAGAGGGCGCCGAGCACGCCGCTGTAGTCGCCCACGTTGCCTACCACCACCGTGCTGCCGTTGGCGACGGACGGCGTCGCAGGTCCGGGCGCAGCGCCAGCCCCCGCCGGTGTGTGGCTGGAGTTCGTAGGCGCCGACGAGGTTCCTGCTCCGGTAGCGCTCGAGGGATCGCTGCCGTGTGACACCGAACCAGTGCTACTTCCAGATACCGAAGTGACCGCTGTGGCCGCTGGTGCCGCGCCTTGGTCGGAGAGGCCACCCCCCGATGTTCCACTGGTAAGCCCGGTGTTGGCTTGTGCATGTGCAGAACTCCCGTCAGGCGGCCCTGAACCTCTTGCACTCTCATCGCTCAGACCGGTGCCGATTGCGGTGTTCCCTGCGGCGGCAGCTCGAATCGCGGTTTGGGGGAGTCGGGTGCCGCACCCCGCGAAGACCACTACAACTGCGAAGCATGTTCCCAGCCATATTGCTCGGCGCACACATTCCCCCGTCGTTGACAGAGCGCGACCCTAGGGGTCGACCTCCAGTTCTGGCACAGCTTGCTTGCTTTTCTTCTAGAACCAGATCGGCGAAGTGCCCGCTAGTAGCCGACTAGGGACCCGTCCGATTGGCGTCCGGTTTGACAAGTTGGCCGTCCGGTGACACATGGGAGGACTGCGCTCGTGGTATCGGAATTGCCCCCCCTGGACATGCGTAAGTCGTGCCGGGTCCACACAGGCCGTCAGTCAGGTAGGAGCGGCTGATGACGTCGTTTGGCCAGGTGTGTTGATACAAGCCACTAATGGTGTAGGGAATGTCGAAGACGAAGAAGACGGCATTGAACAGGCCCCACAGGGCCAGGATCCGAATGAGCGAACGTGCTCGCGGAGTGACAGTTAACCGGTCCAGTCCTCGTTCGGCTACCGTCAGGCCGGTGTCTGACCGATAGAAGCGAAGACACGCCCAGGTGGTCCATAGGCCGCCGAACAAGACTGGCTCGTAGAGTGGGAATTGGTAGTAGTGGCCTTTTCCTATCGTCATCCAGCTCGGGCCCATTACGCCATAGAAGTCATTCCCGAGTCTCATCCACCCGATCTCTACGACAAGATCGACAACAGCGAAGAACGCGAAGCAAAGTCCCACCAGCCCGACGTTGCCGAGTGATGGCCACCTGGTCTGGGCTCGACGCATCAGCGCGTTAGCGGCGACAACCCCCGGCAGTAGCCAACAGAGATACATTGGTCCGGCGAACAGTAACGGTTCAGCGATCTGCGCGTTCGGGGCGAGATACCCGGGTAGGTAGTGGGCCCAGCTGCCGAAGTTGATGAGGTGGGTGTTGTAGGTGAACCAGGGCTGCAGGCCGTCGGTCAGCGGGTCCTGCCAGTACAGGCCAGCGAAGACGATGGCTAGCATGCCGTCGGGCGTGATCTTCCGTTCGCGGCGCCAGGGTCGAACCAGGAACCAATAGAGAACGACCAGCCACAGGATCGGATACACAGTCTGCTGAATAAGTTCGTCGATGCGCATCCAGTGCGGAAGGGGCGTCGGCCCGCTGGGAACCGACGTCGGGTTGCTGGCCAGCCACCGAACGACGAGGTAACTGGCCACCAGCCCCGTGAGAGCACCAAAAGTGGCCCACCAGACGATCGGCCGGGCCCGACGGCGCTCAACTACGGGAAGGGTGGGTCGGAGTCGAGCTTCGGCCACCGTGGTCATTCGAAGCTCTGGGCCGTTCTTGAAGGTGAGAAACTGTCGGTAGGGCGCTTTTTCGACCCCGTGGGTCTTGCTTCGTGGAGGAATCGAGACGGCGAATGCCGATCTGCGGCTTGACGCCAGACCCATGGTCGATGCCGAAGCCGGCTGAGAATTTCGGATACCACGTTCCCTCCCTCGCGTAGCGGTTCGACGTCACCGTCATTAGACGACAAGAGAACATAACTGTCAAGTACCGGATCCTGTCGGATGCCGGCGGGGGAACTTTCGCCCGACTAGACAGTAGGCAATCGGACAGTGCGTTGCTTAAATCCCCCAGTCGCTGAAACTCGCTGCCTCGAGCCGACTAAGTCTGTGAGCCTCGGTCACGGTACGCCGCACCCTCGAACTGATCGCCTGTGGTAAACAACCGTGGTAAACTGTAACCATGAGGGGCAGAGGTCATATCCAGCACCGCGGTGGAGACGGCTACCGCTTGATGGTCTTCTTAGGTCGCGTCGGGGGTAAACAGAGGTTTCGGACGCGGACGATTCACGGTACGCGACGTGAAGCCGAGCGGGAACTCCTGAACCTGTTGTCGGAGGTCCGCGAGGGTGCAACAGGGGTGGATCCGACGGCAGCAGAGCGGAGCAAAACGAGGGATGTAGCGAATCTGGACAGACGAGCGGTCGTTATCGCAGCGGCACGGCGGTGCTTCAACACCGCCACTTCAAGGAGCCCGACCGTTGAGGAGATTGCCCGCGAGGCTGGAATGTCTCGTCAATACCTCTATCACTTTGTGTCTGGCCGGTCGGAGCTGCTCGAGGAAGCGGTGCAGGCACGACTGCGAGAGCTCCTCGATACGCAATTGCGACCACTGATGGATCAGCCAAGACCTTTCACCGAAGCGATCGTTGAACTCTCGGTCGCCGCGGTCGAGGCGGTGCGATGTGACACCGAGATCCGCAATTTCATGCAGAAGATGCCGACCATCCCGGTGTATCAGCTCTTTGCGGGGCCCAGCCCGCACCTTCAGATTCTCGCCGCCGAGTTCTTCATCCCAACACTAAAGGCAGCATCTGTAAACGGTGAACTCCGAGGTGACCTGGACTATAACGAGATCGTGAGCTGGCTCCGATCTGTATTGCTCACAATGATCCTGCGAGAGGACCTAGATCCCGATCAGGAACGGGAGATGATGCGAAAGTTTGTGGTGCCATCGCTCCTTACAGGCTGTCGTGCGCCAGGTTGATGAAGGCGGATGAATATACGACGTTAGGCGGCTCCAAGAGGCTCCTCGCCACCTGGAACGGGGTGCCGGTCGACGTTAAGTGTGAAAGCGACCAGCGTGTAGTAGCCCAACACGGCGATCAGGTCCATGGCTCCTCGCTCACTCCAGCGGTCCACGACGTGATGCCACGACGAGTCCGTGACCCGGCCGGAGTCCAGCAGTTCGACCGCAAACTGGTAGACCGCATCAGCGTTTCCATCTAGCTCAGGTCTGCGCCTGGAGGCGATGGCATCGGCAACCCCTGCATCGAGTCCGGCCAAAGCAGCCAGCTGGCGATGAGCCCACCACTCATATTGGGCCGTCCACCGGCGGGCCACTAGCAGGATCGCCATTTCATTGAGCGCGGCGGGTATCGACGAGCCGAATCGACAGTGTTGGCCCAGTTCCTGAGCGGGCGCAGCCACTCCGGGACTGCGGAGAAAGGCTTCGAATGGTCCCCGCAGTCCGCTACTGGAACCTCTCGGACCGGCGAGGATGGCGTCCGCGATAGCACGCTGTTGAGGGCTCATCTCCTCGAGTGGTAGCGGGCCGAAGCGCTGCGGCTGGCTCATGGTGCGACCTGCTGAACTTGCATGGCGTGGCCGAAATACATCAGTTCCCAAATGGCCTCGTCCTTGTGGGTCTCGAGCAATCGGTCGGCTCGAAAGTGGCTGATCTCGACCTCGCCGACGAATCGCAGATAGGCCCCGTCGAAGTGAGCGAGCTTGGCCGCGATGCGCTTGATGCCCTTGACCCCGTCGATCATCCGGTCGGCGGAAAGGTCATGGTTGCGGGTGAACGTCACCACGTACCGCTCGTCGCTATACCGGTAGATGTAGCGCGTCGTGGCTGCAACTGGTTTGTCCGTTCTCTCATCCGTGTAGACGCCCTCGCGTTCGAAGCTGACGTTCGCGGGATCGTCGCCTATCAGGACGTTGTCACGGGCCAGCATGAAGATCGGGATGGGTTCGAACTCGAACTTCTCCGCCGCGGTGATGTACGACGCGATGACCGAGTACGGACCTGCTTGACCTCTGGCCCAGTAGCAGTCATGGACGATCTTCATCAAGGCAACGTTGCCCCAGTTGTGGTCGTGGTACCCGACGCCGGTGGTCTCGTGCCGCTCGCCATCGATGGTGTAACTAGCGGTGACTGCACCTTGCGGGACCGACGGGAGCCAGGCGAATTCGAGCGCCCGGTCGGCGCCGAAGAACATGTACCCGGTGGAAGGGCGCCATGGTGGGACCTCGCCGTCCAGGGTGACCTGAACAGAAATACCTTCCACACGTACCTCGATGCGGTAGTGGTGCAGATCGCCCGTAAACCGGTTCTCGCCCACTCGGACATCGCAATGATCCTCGGCGCTCGACCACTCGCCTGCCGGGTACGGCCCGATCTTCTCGAAGTGCCGTCCGTCGGCCAGGTCGAGGTTCAGACGAAGTTGCGGCGTCAGTGGCTGCTTGGGGTCGGTGATGTCCTTGTTGGCAAAGACCAGGACCAACTTGGCGCCATCGGCCAGGTGGGCGTCGAAGTACCACCATTCGTAGGTGCCGGCGGAGTTGTCCGTGCGGGCACCGTCCTCCCACGGCTCGATCGACGTCCGCGAGAGCCCGAGACGCTGATAGTCAGCCTCGGAGTCCGCCATTGCGGCCGATGTGCCCACCATGATTCTCTCCTTTTCGCTTGACTGCTTCTTACTCATTCCGGGAAAGGCCAGGAAGGAGAATTGCGACCAGAGCCTCGGCGTGCGAGTCGATCCACTCAGGGTCGCGCGGGTCCCGGCCTGCGAGAAGTCGCACCTCGGCAGCGGTGACATAGGGCTGTGACGCCGCGCCGACGAGGAGGTAGTAGAGGATGTCACTATCGATCGGCGCCACCCAGCCGGCGTCACGAAGCGTCCGCCAGGCCAACCCGATGGCGTCGAAGCCCGGCCTGATGTGGGCCTCGGTGATCCAAGTCAACCGATTGCTGGCGGCAGTCGCTTCGTGCACCATAATCTGGTTGAGTTCGGGGTGCTCAGCCGCGAACCGCACGAATCGGCGGATCCCGTCGGCGAACCCCGCAGCAAGATGGGACGTACTGGCTTGCGCCGGGTCGGCTGGAAGAGCACCGTCAAGCGCCTCCCCCAAGAGTCCGAAGAGGTAGTCCACCGAGGCCGCCCAAAGGGCCTCCTTCGACTCGAAGTGGTAGTTGATCTGGGGTTGGTGGGCCTCGACGCGCCGGGCAATTGCTCGCGTGGACGCCCCGTCGAACCCGTTGGCTCCGAACTCGACCAGCGCCGACTTCAGGAGGGCCTCTCGGATGTCAGTCCTTGCCCTGCGTGTCCGAACGTTGTGCGGCGCGTCGGCCTTGCGTCCCATCGGCTTGTACTGTACCGTTATTATCACTCGATATCAAGAGGGAGATGGCGTGAGCACCACGAATGAGACGACAAGCCAGGACCGTGATGGCGCGTCGGTGCGGCTGTTGCCGCTGTCAAAGGATCCGTTCCAGGCGCCGACTGACCGGGACATGCTGCCTTCGGAGCGGCGACGCTTCGTCGAGACCCACCGGACCTGCGTGTTCGGGTATGGCCGGCGCTCCGATGGTCCGGCCATGTCGGTCGTGTACTACGTCCCAGCGGAGAACGGCGACCTGCTCGTTGCCACCATGGGCGAGCGGGCCAAGGCCAAGGCCGTTGCCCGAAACGGAAAGGTCAGCCTCTGCGTACTCGACGAGACCTGGCCGTTCGCCTACCTGCAGGTCTATTGCGATGCCGCCATCGACCCCGACGGCGAGACGCTCGTTGACGTGATGATGGCGGTGGCGGAGCGCATGTCGGGTGAGGCACTGGCCGCCGAGCTTCGACCGATGGTCAAGGCCATGGGAGAAGAGGAGGGCAGGGTGCTCGTTCGTTGCCGGCCGTACTCGACATTCGTCACGCCGCCACGGCACCTGCACCGCAACGACCAAGAGGAGCGGCTCACCCACTGGGTATCGGCATCCATGTCCTGGGATGCTGCCGACACCCCCGACGAAGGATGACGTTCCGATTCGCCAACGTCGAGGGCCGTTCGGCGTTGGTCGATGCGCACGGTGGTTGGTTCGATGCTTCGAGAGTGAGTGGCGGCGTCGTTTCCCCCGATCCAATGGAGGCATGGCTCCAGCTCGACGATCTTCACCTGACGGCCGGCGCCATCGCCACGAGCGAGGCTGACGGGCACGTACGTGACGCAGATCTTCGACCGCCGATTCCGGTGCCCCGGAGCGTGTTCGCCGTCGGACTCAATTACCGGTCTCACGCCGAAGAGGCGGACATGGAGTTGCCCCAGACGCCGCTCATCTTCACGAAGTTCCCCAGCTGCCTGGCCGGCCCGAATGACCCGGTCATCCTCGGCGGCAGCACCGACGACTACGAAGCAGAGCTTGTGGTCGTGATCGGCAGAGGGGGTCGAGACATCACCCCGGGGCAGGCGTGGGACCATGTGGGCGGGCTCACCGCCGGCCAGGACATCTCCGACCGAAGGTTGCAGTTCGCGGCCAAGCCTCCCCATTTCGATCTCGGCAAGTCCCGGGACACCTACGGACCGATCGGCCCGGTCGTCGTCTCGACCGACTCCTTCCCCACCCCCGGAGATCTGCTGATCACCTGTGAGGTCAATGGTGAGCGACGCCAGGATGATCGCACCTCGAATCTTGTCTTCGACATCCCCGCCCTGATCAGCTATCTCTCGGGCATCCTGACCCTCAGTCCCGGGGACCTCATCTTCACGGGCACGCCTGAAGGGGTCGGCGCCGCGAGTCTGCGATTCCTCGTTGACGGCGACGTGATTTCGACCACGGTCGAGGGCATCGGCACCCTGACAAACCGGTGCAGGAATCCGGGCTAACGAGAGGAGAATAGATCGAGTTGTGCATCGGCGCCGACGATCCCGACGACGTGACTCGGGTGTCCGACCGGCTCTCCAGGCTCAGGATCGAGGTTGACCCGATCCGGCCCCGAGGGTCGCCGCTGGGCGGGCACTGTCATTCGGATGTTCGCCCAGACGAGGTGAAGGTGAGCAGCCGACGGGCGAAGCGTTCGTAGCGTTCGGCTGTGAACTGCTTGGGATCGGAGACGACCATGCGCACGGCTTGTTCGCCGATAGCGAGCAGTGAGATTGCGGTCAGTTCCAGGTCCACGTCGGCGAGTCCGGGATGACGGTCTTGGTCCCAGATGAGTAGGTCGCGAAGGCGGGCGAGAGCGAACTGTCGTACCTCGAAGCGGTGCCGGATCGGAGCTGGCGCGTCATTCGCGGTGAGTAGCAGCCGCCACGACTCGGGCTTGGCTTCGACGTCGGCGGAGCCACGCTGAGAGCTCTACCACGTATTTCATCGGTGCTCAGCTGACTGCGACCTCCAGGGTGTTGTTGACGTTCGCGTTCGCGAGGCCGAAGGTGAACGTGGAGCTTCCGTTGGCGTAGAGGCAGATAGCAGCAGTGCTACCGGGGGGAAGATTGACGAAATCGGATCCCCCCTCGATCATGTCCTGGTCGAGAGAGCTCTTATTGGTGACCGACATCGACTCATCAGACCCTGTGCATGGCTCCGACGACGACGACAACCCGGCGCTCACCTTGACCGGCTTGAAGTGGGCCTGAAGGCCCGTGCCGCCGATGCTGATGCTGGGGACCTTGGCGGTTTGGACACCGTGGACGATGACGACGCCGATGCGCGCCGAGGGTGACGTGTGCGCACTCGCTGGAATCGCCGATCTGACCGCCGGAGCCGCGATCAGCGCGGCAAGGCCAACCACCCATAGCGTCTTGATCATTGAGTTGAACCCCTCTTTCCATGTGCTGTTCTCGCGGGGAGATGCCCACGTTGGTACCGGCCATCCTTGTAGTTATCGCTGCCTCCGGCAACTCTCGCTGGACTATTCGGCTCGCAACAGAAGGGCAGTAGAGGTACGCGCCGCCGACCGTCCTGGTCCCGCCGCCACCAGGACCGACAGGGCTATCGCTCCAACACCGACCAGGACGATCGTCGAAATCGGTACGGCCGGAGCCGGCACGACGTAGAGCTTGCGGGCGAAGACGTCCCACAGCGTTCTCCCGAAGGCGACACCGAGGGGGAGGCCCGCCACCGCACCGATGGTGGCGGTCACGGCCGCCTGCCAGGCGACGACGCCGGCTAACTGTCGCCGGGTGAGGCCGAACGCCTTGAGAAGTGCAAGGTCATGCCGGCGACGGCGTACGGCGGAGGTCAACATCAGACCAAGTGCCAGGGCAGCACCACCGCCTAGCCCGGACGCCACGATGACGGGTATCGAACCCATGGTCTTGTAGTTGATGATCTCGGCTGGCAATAGGTCGCTATAAACCAGGATGTCAGCGCTTCCATCCGTGGCGGTATTGATGGCGTCGGCGATTCCTTGAACCGACCGGAGGGCAATCGCCGGGGCAACCTTTCGGTCGATGCTAATGAAGATGGCGTTTGGGCCAGGAGTCGGAAGGTCCGTAATGTTGCGATCCCCTGCCGGGATCAGGTTGTAATCCACTACGGCTCCCGATCCGATGGAGAGGTGGAGCCCGAACCCAATCCCGACCGCCGGCATGCTGGCCACGCCTACGACGGTGAGAGTCGTGCTGGTGCTACCGCTGGAAACCCGTACGGTGTCGCCAACGTGCTTGTGCAACTGGCCCATGGTTTGCGGACCAAGGACGACCTGGTCAGCCGCCTCCACCCGATGTCCCTGGAGCAGCGGTGGCGCGACCGTAGCTCCTGGCGTACCACCGATGACCGGGATGGCCTGGCCGTCGATTAGAAGAGAGTCGAAGTACACGCCGGTCCAGCCGGTCACGTCGGGGTCGCTGTTCAAAAGCCTCGTGGCTTCCCCTTGGAGGATGTCGCCGTAACCGGCACCGGATTCGAGCATGTAGTTCCAGTTCCAGCCATAGAGTCGTGGGTGAGAGACGAGGGTGTTAAGGCTGTCCCCGAAGGTCAATGCGGCCGCGACCAACGCGACAGCTAGCACGACGCCTGCGATCGTGGAGCGGACGGGTACGGTCGAACGACCGCGTCCGGGGTCCAAGGCAAAGCGGATGCCCGAAGCCACCACTACTGGTAGGCGAGCCACGGCCGCGGCTCTCCGGGCTGTCGAGCTGCGCCAGGATTGCCATGCCGGTTGGGTGGTCAATCGGTGCGGTGCTCCGAGGTACGACACGAAGACCGCGACGCCACTAAGAAGGATGAGGAAAGCGAGCATCCCGAGGCCGACGGCAGTCCAGTCGACTGAGAATCGAGCTGACGCTTCCACGGCCCGCACTGGGCCGAGCTCAATCGGAGAGAGTGCTAGCGCTATCACACCTGCCAACAGCACCCCCCCGACGGTCGCCATCGTGGTTCCGATCAGTCCCTCGGTCAAGGTCAGTGCCGGCGAGGCTCCTATGGCTCGCATCACTTGACGGTCGTCTGCGGTCAGTCGAAGCTGGCGAGAGATGGCCTGAGCACCAACGACGAGGGTTGTGACTGCGCCTATGGCGCCGAGGACCGCCAGGGCGATGGATTCCGGGTAGACGGCCTGTTCGGCTTCGGATTCGACCACCGACGTAACGTGAAAGTAGTACGGGTCACCAGAGGGAAGAAGCGCCAGGTATTCGCGCTCCACGGCGGCCACATCGCTGGAGCCGCCTCGGAGCTGCAGCCCGCTCCAGGCATAAGTGACGCAGCAGCCCAACATCTCGCGAGTAAGCGCGGGCGATCCCAAGAGCTTGGGCTGCTTGTCAACCTCGTCCTCGATCACCTCATTGTTGAAGTAGCCGATCCCGACGACGCGCAGATTCATCGTGGTGCGGGCTGGGCTCGTCGGCAGCCCATCAGGACCCAGCTGGGCGTTGGAGAAGAACCCGTAGTGGAGCACTTGACCGACCCGAATGCCATACAGCTGGGCGGCGAACCTATTGACGATCACCTCGTCGGCACGGGCCGGGTCAGCCATACGGCCATGAACAATCGTGACCTTGTCCTGATTGAAGAAGAGCCCGTCCACGCTGCCCGCCACCTGAAGACCCGAATCGGCCACCGAGACGTCGAGCACACCTCCCCCGGTGACCGGTCCGCTGTTGATAGCGACGTATGACTCGAGCGAGCGCACCTGCGGCAGCATCCTGATCTGGTCCAGGATGGCCGGGTTGTAGACCCCGATATCGATATTGAGGTCGGACGGGTTGGTTCGAGCCAAGAACGCTGGGTACGACGACTCAGTCCGCCGGGCCGCGGCGAGGCTGGCGAGCGAGGACCCGCCCAGGATCCCTATCAGGACGAGCAGGCCGAAGTAGCTCGCCCCGCGCCGGCGAAAGGTGACCCGGAATCGGTACCACGAGGCGGAGAGATCAGCCCGCGAGATGTTCATGGCGTCCTCGCCCCCACGGCTTCACTCGGCTCGCAATACCAGCGACGGCGGAGTGTTCGCGGCGAGCCGGCCGGGTAATGCGGCGGCCAGATTCGCCAGTAGAAAGGCCCCGAAGCAAACAAGGATCACCGCCAGCGCGGGCACGGTTGGTTGCGGCACGGCGTAGATGTTGCGGGCGAACAGGATCCAGAGCTGGCGTCCCAGGGCGATACCGCCGGGAACACCTACGGCTGCTCCGACTGCCGCGGCGACGGTCGCCTGCCAGGCGACACAGGCTCGGAGTTGACGGCGGGTGAATCCAAGTGCCTTCAACAGCGCCAGATCCCGACGGCGGCGCCGGACCGTGGCGGCAAGGGTTAGACCCAGAGCGAAGATGGCGCCGGCGGCCAGCCCCGACGCCAGGATGATCGGCGGGCTACCCATCGACCGGTAGTTCACGATCTCAGCGGGCCGCTGGACCCCGAGGACAGCGATGCGGTCGCCCGCCGCGTTGGGGTCGGCCGCCAGCGCCTTGTTGATCACGGTGACGATTCGTTGCATGTCTGCCAGTCCTGCGGATGCACTAACTCCGGGCCGGATTCGCACGAGGACCATGCTCGGCCCATTCTGTAAGGGATCCGGATTGGTCTGTGCCTTTTGGAGTGCCGTCGGCTCTATCCCCATCGAGACCAGGGCCCCGGTGCCCATCGAGGTGTGGTCGGCTACCGAGCTGGGATACCCGATGGCCGGGAGGGTGGCGGTGCCCACGATCAACAGGCGTGTGGGCGGGATATAGAGAGGGGCGTTCTGCGGGGAACCAAAGGTGAGTTCGACGGACTCGCCGACGTGTTTGTGCAGCTGCTTCAAGGTGGCTCCGCCGAGCACGATCTGGTCGGAGGCAGTCACGGCATGGCCGGAGAGGATCGGCGGGGCCGGCTCGGCACCGGTGTCTTCCAGGAGGATGGGTACTTCTTGCCCGTCTAGCAGAGCCTGGTCGGGACTCGCCCCCGTCGCGGCGGCGACGTCCGGGTCGTGGTCTAGCCGGGTCAGGGCCAGTTGCGGGACGTCCTGGTTGCCCGGGTAGAGGAGGTAGGTCCAGTTCCACCCGTACAGCTCCGGCCGGGAGACCAGGGTCCGCAGCCCGCTGCCGAAGGTCAAGGTGGCCACTACGGTCACCACGGCTAGGGCGGAGCCGACTAGCGCCGAGCGGACCGGTACAGAGGTGCGGCCGGCGCCCGGCTCAAGGGCGAAGCGCACCCCGACGACGCACGGCGCCGACAGCCCGGCCCCGGCCGCGGCCCGCGCCACGCTCGAGGTACGGGCGGCGCCGAGTCGGGACCGGCGGGCCACTCGATGCGGAGCCGTCCGGTAGGAGAGCACCGCCGTGATCGCCGCCAGGGCGCCGAGCAGTACCAGCGTGCCGCCGGCGATGACTGTCCAGTCGACCGAAAACCCGGGGCTCGGATAGACCGGGCGAACCGGACCGATCGGAGCCAGCGGTGAAAGACCGATGGCGATCCCCGCGGCGAGGAGCGACCCGACCACCACCGCGCCGACAGTTCCGACCAAGCCCTCGGAGACCGCGACCGTCGGACTGGCCCCCAGGGCGCGCAGAACCTGAAGGTCGGCCTCGCCGGCCTGAAGCTGGCGGGAGATGGTCAAACCGGCCACCAGCAGAGCCGCCACCGTGGCAATGGCTCCGAACACGCCGAGGGCGATGCTCTCCGGTTTGACCACCCGCTCCACGCGTGCCTCGATCAGCGACATCTGATGGAACTCGTACACCGAGCCGGGTGGAACCATGGTGGCCAGTTCCTGCTCCACCGCTGGCAGGTCTCGATCGCCCCGATCGAGTTGAATCCCGAGCTGCAGACTGGTCGAGTTGGCCAGCTTGGTAAAGGCCGGCGTGAAAACGATCTCGGCTTGGAACGCGTCGACGTCGTCCTCCACCACCTGATCGTTGGGAACGACAATCCCGACCAGCGTGGCGTCGACGCGCGCGATCGGAGCGACGCTGGGCGTACCGAAGCCCGGCGACTCGGTCTGGGCTGCGCTGTAGTCACCGAAGAGGATGCTCTGGCCGATGTGGATGCCGAGGAGCCGAGCCGCGGCCGCGGTGGCGACGATCTCGTCCGCATCGGCGGGGTTGGCCATCCGGCCCTTGACCACTGCGATGCGGTCCTGGTCGAAGTACTCCCCGTCCACGCTGCCGGCGGCGTCCAGTTGGTTAACCCCGGTGAGATTGGGCGTCCCATTCGGGGTCAGCGGGGCGACCAGGAGATTCCCGGCGGCGGCGACCCGCTTGACGTAGCGCAGGCGAGCCACCGCCTCGGTCGTGACGGTGTTAGCAGCATTGTTTCCCGATGGGCCGCCCGTACTGAAGGACGAGAAGAACAGGTCCGACGGATTGGTGCTGGCCAGGAACTTGGGGTACGCGGATTGGTTCCGTCTGGCCGCGCTAATCGAGCCCATCGCGACTCCGCCGACCAGCCCGACGAGAAGGGCCAGGACCAAGTAGCCCCCGACCCGGCGAGGAAAGGTCGAACGCAACCGGTACCAGGCAACGGTCAGAGCCCGTCCTTTCACGATGAGTCCACTCCCTCGCACCTGTATGTCACGGCCGGCTCAACCTCCGAAGACTCAAGAGCTGGGTCTCCCCCAGTCTGGCTCGTCCCCAAACGGCGGCCAAGGTGGGCAGCCTCCCCTCCGGTCGTCGTGCCAACATCACTTCCAGGTTCGTGCCCTCGCCATCGACGCCGGAGCACCGGCAGTAGAGTCCCACTCCTCATGTCGCCCATCAGGGTCGCGCTGGCCGAAGATCACGCGCTCGTGCGCGAGGGAATTTCGCGACTGGTCGAGGCGCAGGCGGACTTCGAGCTGGTCGGCGTCGCGTCCGATCTTCCGCAGCTCATCGAGATAGTCGAACAGCACAACCCCGATGTTGTGGTCACCGACATCCGGATGCCACCTACTGGGACCGACGAGGGCATCCAAGCCGCGGCGTGGGCCCGGGCGCACCGGCCAGCCATGGGTGTCGTAGTACTCAGCCAGTACGCGTCCCCTTCCTACGCTCTGGCCCTCCTGGAGGAAGGTTCCGCCGGCCGCGCCTATCTGCTCAAGGAGCGGGTCAGCGGTGTGGATGAGCTCGCCTCTGCCATCCGGGCAGTGGCCCAGGGAGGCTCGGTCATCGACGCAGTGATAGTCGATGACCTGGTGCGAAGCCGGTCGGGGCGGCGCGCGTCGGACCTCTCCTGGTTGACAGGGCGCGAGACCGAGATCCTGGCTGAGATGGCCCAGGGCAAGAGCAACGCCGGCATCGCGGCGAAGCTCAGCTTGTCGGAGCGAGCTGTCGAGAAGCACAGCAACTCGATCTTTTCCAAGCTGGGTCTGCGCGAGGAGCGCGACATCAATCGGAGAGTCAAGGCCGTGCTCATCTATCTGAGTGGGCAGGACGGGGACTGACACCGGCGGCGGCCGCTGGACGGGCCTGTTGCCCCGGGGCTACCTCCAATGCGGCTGGAGTGTTAGCACCCTTGGCGAAGCCCTAACCGGATGAGATGATGGGCGCCGTGTCCGCTGTCGGCGTGCTTCTCGTAGACGATCAGACGCCTTTTCGGTTGGCGGCTAAAGCGGTGTTCAGGCGCTTGGAGGAGTTCGAGGTCCTCGGGGAAGCGTCGAGCGGTGAGGAAGCCGTCGCGCTGGCCAGCGAGCTGCGCCCCTCACTGGTGCTGATGGACATCAACATGCCCGGGATAAGTGGCATCGAGGCCACCCGCCAGCTCGTGTCGGCCGACCCGGGAGTGATGGTGATCCTCTGTTCCACCTACGAGTTGGCCGACCTGCCAACCGATGCCACGACCAGCGGGGCCAAGGCGTACGTGCACAAGGAGCGGTTCGGGGCCGAGACCGTCCGGCGCCTCTGGCAACACCGCGACTCTGGCACCTTCGGGTCAACCTGACGAACACCCGGGACGCTGGGCGCCAACCAAGCCGCAGCTAGCCGAGCGGCACCGAGCCCCGCACCCGTGCCCCCTCGCCCGGCCGCGACTCCCAGCGGACGCTGCCCCCGATAGCCCCGAGACGGTCCGCCATGTTGACAAAGCCATGGCCCTGCGGGGCCACCTCGGCGTCAAAGCCCGGCCCATCGTCGGTCACGGTAAAGAGGAGGCCGCCCGAGTCCTCCCACAGCCGCAGTTCGACGTGAGCGCCGCTCGCGTACTTCGCGGCGTTCTGGAGGGCTTCGAGGCAACAGAAGTAGACCGCCGCTTCGACTTCCGCCGAGTACCTCCCGACGCCCTCCGCGTCGACCGCCACATCGAGCGGGCTGCGGCTGGCCGCCGCACCCAGAGCGGGAGCAAGACCGCTGTCGACCAGAAGCGGCGGGTATATACCGTGGGCCAGATCGCGCAGCTCCTGAATGGTCTGTTGCACATCGCCAGTCAAGGAGTCGAGCATCTCGGCCGTAGCAGCCGGATCGCTGGCCAAGAGATCGCGCGCCAGGCGGAGGCTCACCGCCAGAGCGACCAGGTTCTGCTGGGCGCCGTCGTGAAGGTTTCGCTCGACTCGGCGCCGTTCGGCATCTCCGGTGGCGACGATGCGGGCCCGGGACTCGCGTAGCTCCACGGTCTGGGCCCGTAGCTCGGCAAGCGTGGTCTGCAGCGCGGCGTCGAGCTGGACGTTGTGGAACGCCAGGCCGACTTCTCGAGCTAAATCGCCAAGCACCCGATCCTCGTCCTCGGAGAAGGGGTCGGCGGTGGCTGGGCGCTCCACCACGAGCAGGCCGAGTAGCTCTCCCGCGTTGCGGATAGGTGCCACCCGGACCTGGCCGTCACCGCGGCGATCCAGCAAGCCCGGCAACCACACGGATACCCACGCATTCCCCGACACCCCGGCCCTTGTCACTACCGGGCGCTCCCGCTCGGAGACAACCATTGACCGCGGTCCGGTATCCGGAACGGCAGCAGCCCGTTCGAGCACCTCGCCGGCTCCGGTATAGACCTCGGCCGATGTGAGGCCCATGGTATTGGTCAGAGACTCAGCCAGCTGCAGCAGGAGCTCATCCATAGGGATGGCCCGGGTCAGTCGGCTACTGAAAGTCCTCACGACCTCGTCGGGCGCGTGTCGGGCCCCGTACACCATCCGGGTGGCCGACAACATCAGGCGCTCACGGGCCGGAACGTAGGCCACCGCGGCGATTGACCCCGCCACCATCGACAGACCTAGGGCCTCTCGGTCGGCGGGGCCGCTCGGGGCCGTGCCCAACCCGAGCACTACCACCAAGTAGATAGCCGACATGATGAGCGTGAACCCGGCGATCGACAGAATCTTGACCAGCGCCCGGCCGCCGTATGTATACAAGCGCGGTGAGGACCCAGCCAGCATCGAGGCCGGCACCAAAACGACAGTCGCGGCCGTCGCCGGGCCGATGGCGGCGGGCCATCCCACCAAGGTGTGCAGGACTGAAATGACCACGGCCAAGTCGACGGCCACGACAGCACCCGCGCCGAGCCAGCGAAACTCTTCGCGGTCTCGGCTGGCGCATCTGGAGTAGCTCCTCCCGATGGCCGGAAATGACGCAAGCGTCAGCACCGCCAGCCCCGCGGCGCCATACGGTGCCGTGAACGACTCGTCGGCCAGAGCCAAGCCAATGCCGACGGCTCCCGCCACGCCGTATACGAGCACGACCGCCCGACGCCTGGCCGCTCCGACCAGGCGGCCGGCGGGCAATGCCAGTAACCAGTGGAACCAGAGGGCCAACAAGAATACGCCGAGGACGGTGGCCGGTGCCGAACCCCCCGGATGGGAGTGTTGCCCAAGACGAGAGGCCGCCAGTCCGGCGGCCCCGGCAAGGGCCCCGAGCGAGACCACCGGGATCGAAGCCGCGCCCCATGTCGCGAAGCCCCCTATGGCCCAGGCCAGAGCAGCGCACAACCCGACAGCGGAGATTGCCGGAACTCCGTCATACGTATGAACATTGACGGCCACAACTACCGTGGCGACGGTCGCCGCCAACAGCACCCCACCGCTCAGGTGCCGGACGGTGGCGCGGCCGGACCGCGGATCCGGCGCCAGAGCCGACGGCACCGGTGAACTCTGAGTATTCGTTACAGGCGTCTGCATCCTCATTCGGATTGGGCGGGTTGGACGACCGGGCTCGGGAAGATCCCCGCGGCAGACAGGTGACTTGTCTGTTCCTCTCCAGCGGAGTCCACCACCCGACCGTCGCGCATGCGCACGACGCGCCCCGCGGCCGCGGCAACCTCGGCGTTATGGGTCACCATGATGATCGTCTGGCCCCCCGCATGGAGGCGGGACAGTAGCTCGATGATCTCGTGGCCACCTTCGGTGTCGAGCGCTCCGGTGGGCTCGTCGGCCAGCAGCAGGGTGGGTTCGTTGGCCAGCGCCCGCGCAATGGCCAGGCGCTGGCGCTGGCCACCAGACAGCGAGCCGGGCGCCGCTGTCGCCTTGTCAGCTATACCCAGCAGGTCGAGCAGGTCGCGCGCCCGTGACTCCGCCGAGCGGCGCTTACGGCCGGCTATGACCGCCGGCAGGGCCACGTTCTCCAGCACCGTCATCCCTTCCAGGAGGTTGAAGAACTGGAAGACGATGCCGATGTGATGCCGCCGCAGGCGAGCCAGGTCGTCCTCGCCGCGTCCGGTTACCTTTTCTCCCGCGACCGTGATTGTCCCCTCGTCGGCAACGTCGAGGCCGGCCACCAGGTTCAAAAGCGTCGACTTCCCACACCCTGACGGGCCCATGATGGCCACGAACTGGCTGTCAGGGACGACCAGATCTATACCGCGCAGAGCCCGCACCGGCGCGTTCTCGGCCTCGAAGGTTTTGCGCACCCCCTCGGTCACGAGCGCAGCCGGAGCACCGCCCGCCGCAGAACTCCCAGCGTCGGTCATGTCGTGACTCCCATCTTGAAGGCCAGTACTGGTGTGTCCCGCCCCTTGACCAGCTGTTCCGGCAGGGCAGTGACCGGCACCGCCGCTCGCAGCGCTTTCTTCGTTGCTTCGGACAGTACAGTCTCGCCGGGAGCGGCCAGCTGCTGGAGTCGTTGGGCCAGGTTTACCGTGTCACCCACCACCGTGTATTCCATCCTCTCCTCCGAGCCGAGCAGAGCGGCGGCCGTGTCACCGGTCGACAGCCCAAGGCCGATACCGAAAGGTGGCAGTCCTTCGGCCTCCCACCTCTTGTTGATGTCTCGCTGCGCCGCGTGCATAGCCCTGGCCGCCACCACGGCCCGGTCGGCGTGATCCTCCTGTGGGAATGGCGCCCCGAACACGGCCATGACCGCATCACCAATGAATTGCATCACGGTCCCGCCTTCTCCGACGATGGCGCCGCTCATGGCCGCACGGTGGACGTTGAGCTGGCCGGCCAGCTGGCTCGGGTCAGCGTGCTCAGCAATCGTCGAGTAGGACCGGATGTCGCACATCAGGACGGTCACGACCAACCGCTCGGTCTCGCCGATGCGCCGCCCGTCGCGGCGTAGCTTTTCGGCTAGACCGCCCGGGAGCAGCCGCGACAGCGTCTCGCCTTGCTCCTCCCGGTCGACGATGGCCTGGTGCAGCATCCGCAACCGGCGCAGCGCTCCCTGCCGACCAGCCGAAACTCCGTCGGCCAGCTTGAGGAATAGCTCCTCCACCTCGGTGGCTACGACCGCCGCGGGGACTTTGCGGACCGCGGCGATGGCCTTGATCGGTTTGCCTTCGGCCACCATCGCGAGCAGCTGCTCGTCGGCGGGGATCAGTCCGCCGTCGCTTGTCACCGGTCGTATCAGGGCGTCGACGATCGCCGGGTCTAGCGCGGTTCCGCCTGTGGCCACGGCTCGGATGGCGTCAACGAGCTGGTCCCCCTCGGCTAGGTGATCCTTGAGCAAGTAGCCGTAGCCCGCCGAGCCCTCGGCCAGCAGGGACACAGCGTATTCGGGGTCGTCGTACTGCGAGAGGATGACGACGGCCGTGCCCGGATGTCTCCTCCTGACCTCCTTGGCCGCGTCGATACCTTCGCGCTGAAAGGTGGGAGGCATGCGAATGTCGGTCACCAGCACGTGGGGCCCGGATTCGTCCGCTCCCTTGATCACCCCGTCATAGTCGGCCGCGACACCGACGACTCTCAGGTCCGGGTGACACTCGATGAGGGCCCGCACGCCGGCGCGGACGATCAAGTTGTCGTCGGCGAGGAATACGTCGATCGTGCCTGCCCCCGACGAGACCATGGTGACTGTTATCTCACACCCGCCCGGGCGCCGATAGGGCGGAGGCACCCGATCTTCAGGGTGCTACCCACACCCGACAGGGCGCAGCCAGCACCCTCGCCGTCTTCTCGACCGGGAGCGACGATTGGGCCATGCGAATTGACAGCTCGACCACGTCGATCTCGTGGATCCCCTCTGAGGCCATACCAGGTGGGAGCCGGGTGCCATTTGAAGTCGGATTCACGCACTACGACGACCCTCCCCCAGACCAAATAGAGGATCTGGCGGAGTTACAAGCCGCCGACCGGTTCCGTTTCGCCAATGTGCTGAGGGGCTGGATCGACGTGGACTCCGCGGGGCGGATCACGGGGCACGGGTGTGGCGGCGGCGGGTTGATGGGCTCCACGTCGGTCCGCGTTGGCGGTCTTAGCCGCACCTTCCAAGCAGTCGGGCTGCCCGATCTCAGGCCCAAGGCGGAAGTGGGTGACAGCTGGGTCCGCTTCACCCAGACCGCCGGGGGGCGCACGGGGCTGCCGGCGCCCCGCCGGGTCAGACGCCGTCCGTTTATCCAATGGCAGGCCCCCCTAGTGTGGACAACGCTATCGCTCACCATCCACGCTGACGGGCGGGCTGAGGGATCACTCATCGGCGCGAGCCGGTTTCCCAGGCACTGGGTCTACGACCACGACGGCCGATTGTTCCAGAAGTCGGGCCTCACCGAGTTTCGCGACTGGTGGCGCCGGTCGTTCGGTCTTCACAGTCCGTGGGGTGACGAGGACTCCGAAGCGTTGGTAACGGCGGTGGAGACGGCGCTCGAGCGGGTGCTCGCCGGACAGCTGATGCACAGAAGCGGGAAGCCGCGCATCCATAGGCACAAGCCGGGGGCGGTCCTAGTTCGTCAGGGCGACCCGGGGAACGAAGTGTTCCTCGTGCTCGACGGGATCGTACGGGTGGAGCATGACGGCGAGCGACTGGCCGAGTATGGACCAGGAGCCCTCCTCGGAGAGCGGGCGTTCCTAGAGACAGGCAGCCGGACTAGCACCCTGGTCGCCGTGACCGCCTGCCGGGTGGCGGCCGTCAATGCAGGTACGCTCGATCATTCGTCGTTGGCGGAGCTATCGGGCGGTCATCGACTCGAAGGGCAGGTTGGCCCCTAGTGCTGGTACGGATCTGCGGGGCGCGCATCTCGGCCGCCGAACGCGCGGTCTTCGACCTGTGAGCGGTGCGGACGCGGTCATAGTCGGATCGGGGCCAAACGGCCTGGCCGCGGCCCTGACCCTGGCCCGGGCCGGAATATCCGTGGACGTGTACGAGGGGGCCGACACACCAGGCGGCGGATGCCGGACCGAAGCGCTCACCCTCGAAGGGTTCCACCACGACGTTTGCTCGTCGGTCCACCCGCTCCTGGTGGCATCGCCGTTCTTCCGGGATAAAGCGGGGCCGGCGCGTTCCATCCCCCTCTGCTTGCCGGAGATCGCGTTGGCTCACCCCCTAGGTGGTCCCCGGGCTGCGGTCGTAACCGGGTCGGTCGCCGCGACGGCTGCCCATCTGGGAGTCGATGCGCGGGCCTACCGGCGGCTGTTCGGGCCCTTCGTCGATGCTTCTGACTCGGTCGTCGATTTCGCTCTCGCCCCGCCCCTGCGGTCCCTGCCAGGGCGACCCTTCGTCGCATCCAGGTTCGGGGCGGCCAGCCTTCTACCCGCTCGGGTACTGGCCCGACGCTTCCAATCCGAGGAGGCGCAGGCGCTATTGGGCGGCGTGGCGGCCCACTCGATGCTGCCGCTCACCGCCCCGTTATCGGGGGGATTCGGCCTGCTGCTCACCACCCTGGCTCACTCCGTCGGGTGGCCGGTAGTGGAGGGCGGCAGCGCCCGCATCGTTGACGCCCTAGTAAGCGGAATCGAGATGCTCGGCGGCCGGGTGATCACGGGCCGATCCATCCGCTCGCTCGGCGACCTCCCGCCCGCTCGAGCGGTGCTGTTGGACGTAACCCCGCGCCAACTGGTCGGGATAGCCGGATCTTCATTGCGGGGACTCTCCCGCTGGCAGATGAACCGGTTCCGGTATGGGCCGGGAATCTGCAAGGTGGACTGGGCCTTGTCGGGGCCCGTCCCGTGGTCGGCCGAAGCGTGCCGGCGGACGGCGACGGTCCATGTCGGAGGCAGACTGGACGAGATAACCAGGAGCGAAGCGGAGATAGCCCGCGGCCGCCACCCGGACCGACCCTATTGCATCGTCGCGCAACCGAGCGTGGTCGATGGCACCCGGGCCCCGGCCGGAAACCATGTCCTGTGGTCGTACTGCCACACGCCCGCCGGCTCGACGGTGGACATGACGTCAAGGATTGAGGCTCAGATCGAACGTTTCGCCCCGGGATTTCGCGACCTCATACTGGCCCGCGTCACTTCGACCGCAGCCGACTTCCAGCGGCACAACCCGAACTATGTCGGCGGTGACATTAGTTCCGGCGCAGCCACGTTATGGCAAACAATGTTCCGCCCCACGGTTCGCTGGAACCCGTACCGGACTGGAGTCAAAGGGGTCTACCTCTGCGGAGCGTCAACCCCGCCTGGCGCTGGGGTCCACGGCATGTGCGGGTACTGGGCCGCCCAAACCGTCCTGCGGGATCTCGGATCTGGCGAACGGATCGGATTACGCCTACGGTGTGGGTGACTGTTCATGGGGACCAGTGAGAGATAGGGGAACGATGCGTAAACGGTGGAAGACCGGCCTTGCGGGTGCGGCATTGATGAGCATTTCGGTGTTCGGTATCGGCGGGGGAACAGTCACCGCCCTGGCGGCGGGGTCAGCGGTCAGTCCGCTGGTCCAAGTTGTCAAGGTGGCGTTTACGCAGGCGCCGACGACCAGTCAGTGCGAGGCGCAGATAGGTATCGCGTGCTATTCGCCCGTGCAGATAGAGAAGGCCTACAACATGCCGTCGTTGTACAAGAAGGATCTGACGGGCACCGGCGAGACCATAGCCTTGATCGACTCATTTGGATCGCCGACGATCGCCAGCGACCTGGCGACGTTCGACGCCACCTTCGGGCTGCCCGCTCCACCGTCTTTCAAGATCATCCAGCCGGTCGGCAAGGTGCGCCCGTACAACCCGAAGAACGCGCTGATGGTCGACTGGGCGGAGGAGACGTCCCTTGACGTCGAGTACTCCCATGCCATGGCACCTGGCGCCAACATCCTCCTGGTGGAAACCCCCGTGGCCGAGACCATCGGGGTGCAGGGCTTTCCCGGGATCGTCAAGGCCGAGAACTACATCATCAACCACCACATGGTCGATGTGATCTCGCAGAGTCTGGCCGCCGCCGAGGCGTCTTTCCCGTCTGCGCAGTCGATACTCAACCTGCGGAGCGCCTTCGTGAACGCCGACGAGCACAACGTCACTGTCCTCGGAGCAGCCGGCGACTGGGGCGCCAGCTCGCCCAGCGACGCCAGTGAGAGCAGCTACTACACCTTCCGGACCGCCAACTGGCCGGCGAGCGACCCGCTGGTGACGGCCGTCGGCGGCACACAGCTGCACCTCAACAATGCTGGCGTGCGCACGATGCCCGACAACGTGTGGAACGACAGCGACCTGCTCGGCGCCCCGGTCGCTGGTGGTGGGACGGCCTCGGACGTGTTCCCCCGGCCCAACTACCAGGACGGGGTCGAGGGTGTGGTCGGTGACCATCGCGGCGTGCCCGACATCTCCATGAGCGCCGCAGTCGACGGCGGGGTACTGGTCTATTGGAGCTTCGGCGGTCTCCCCGCCGGCCTCTACATCGTCGGGGGCACCAGTGAGGCCACCCCGCTGTTCTCCGGCATCGTGGCTATCGCCGACCAGGCCGCCGGGCACGACCTCGGGTTGCTCAACCCGGCGCTGTACACCCTGGCCGAAGCCGGCGCCCCCGGCATCGTTCCGATCAGCACTGGAGACAACACTGTCTCGTTCGAGCAGGGCGGCAAGGACTACACCGTCAAGGGCTACGTCGCCGACGGCGGTTACACCATGGCCACCGGGGTCGGAACGGCGAACGGCGCCGCTCTCGTCTCCGAATTGGCTGGCTCCGGGAAGTAACCCCGAAGCGCCACCCCGGCTGGTTTGCCCGCCGAGGTGACGCGTCTCGAGCTGCGAACTCCCACCACTGCACTTCGCACATCATGGGGAGGACGTACTTGACGTATAGCGAGTGGATCTTGACCACCTCTTGGTCATCGGTGTGTAAGTCGATGAGATCGACCCGGTCGTCGTGCTCCCTGAAAGCAGTGGCCCGCGTCTGGACGCCCTCCAGCTCCTCCAACGACCCCACCGAGAAGCCGAAATGGTCCAGGCGCGGGCAACGCATCGGGTCGTCGTCGGCGATGAGGAAGATGAACTGGTCCCAGTGGACACACGAAAGGATCAACCGGCGTCGGTCCTGGGTCATCACCTCGATCTCGTCGAACCCGAAGACCTCGTGCCAGAAGCGGCAGATGTCGGCTCGGTTGGCGTCGTCCAGCAGATCGGACGGCAGGCTCATGGCCACGTGATTGAAACGTGGATTGCCCGTCGGGTAAAAGGGGTGCGTCACCGGGCGCCTTCCTCTCCCTGTCCACGGCCGGATCTGGCGGGTCTGACGGTGACCCCTTCCGAGAGTCGCGGGACCACCATCACCTTGCCGGCGTAGCGGCCCTCGGCCAGACCGACCAAGGCGTCGGACAGACGATCGAGCGGCACGTCATCGGCCTCGATCAGGAGATCCGTCGGGAAGCCGTCCGAGGCCAGCAGCTCCAGGGCCTGCTCGAAACCGTCTTGGTCGTAGATGTACGACCCGCACACCGTCAGCTCGTTTAGGAGAAAACGGTTGGGATCGAAGGTCGGCTGCTCGATCCCGGCCCCCACCAGGACCAGGGTGCCGCCCCGGCGCAGCTGGTGGAAACCGGCCTCCATGGCCGCCTTCTTACCCGAGCACTCGAGCACCACGTCAACGGCTCGTTCGGACACGCGCTCTGGCTCCCACGGCGGGAACTTCTCGAGTTCGCCCGGGTCGATCACCTCAGCTGCCCCGAGATGGCGAGCCAACTCCTGGCGCCGCTCTCCGGGCTCAACGACGGTGACCGGACCGATGCCGCGGGCCACCAGCGCGGCGATGGAGAGCGCCCCGATGGGGCCGGCACCCATGACCATGACGGTGTCGCCGGGAGCGACGCCCGAGCGGGTAATTCCATGCAAGGCGACCGCCATCGGTTCGGCGAGCGCGGCCCGGCGCGAAGTGAGACCGTCCGGCAGACGCAGCAGAGCCGCCGCTTGGACCAGCACGTATCGGGCGAAGGCGCCATCGTGGCCGCCTTCCATCATCCCCTCTCGGTTCTCGCACTGCGAAGGCTTGCCCTCCAGGCAACGCCGGCAACGCCCGCACGTGGGTGCCGTGCCACCGACCACCACCTCGCCGAGCGACCAGCCGTCGACCCCGTCGCCCAGCGCCACGATGGTGCCGGTGAACTCGTGGCCCGCCACTCGGCCGGGCTTGTCGCCCCAGCCGTCGAGCAGCATGTGGATGTCCGAACCGCAGATGCCGCAATGGTCAACTTCAACCAGCACCTCGCCACGGGCTGGGCTCGGCACGGAACGCTCCTCGACCACCACCTCGCCCGGCCGTTGGTAGACGGCAGCGGGCATCACCTCGGGCAGCTCGATCATGGCGGACACCTCGTTCCAGTCTGGCCTGGCTTGGTGATCGGGATTCTGACTCAACCTGACCCGAGCGTCACTCTAGGCCGGGCGGGCACCACCACCGTCAGTGGCGTCCTCGCAAGAAGTGCTTCCCCAGTGCCTCCTGCTGCTGCTGGTAGGACGACCCGGTGTCTCGGCCGTACAGGATCCTGGGTTCTTCGAGCATGCGTTCGAAGGTCAGCTTGCAGACCCGCTGCCCGTGTTCGATCATGAACGGCACATCGTGAGCCCGAACCTCCAGGGCGGCCTTCGACCCGTGGAAACGACCCTGGGGGTCGTAACCGAATCCGGGATCGAAGAAGCCGGCGTAGTGGGTGCGCAACTCGCCGCTCGTCGGATCGTAGGCGGTCATCTCCGAAGCGAGTGACGGCGGGATCGCCACCGCTTCCTCGGACATGAGCAGGTAGAACTTCTGCTCGGTGAGGACGACCCGGTCAAATTCCTCGTGCCGCACGGGTTCCCAGTACGCCTCGGGCTCTATGGCCCCCGGCAGGGTGAGGTCAAGGAGCGGGGCATTTTCCCGGGCTCGATATCCGATATAGCCCTTGTCATCTCCCTTCAGGTCCAGGCTCAGGAAAAGTCCATTTGAGGTGACAAGGTCTTCATCTGGAACGGGCCCTCCGCTCCCGTGGAGAATCGGCTGCTGGTGGTGAAAGTCACGTATCTCTTGGTCACTGAGCTCGGAGCGTCCGACAGAGAGCCGCAGCTGGTTGAGCGTCAAATCCTCACGGACCCGGACGGTAAAGGACAAAGGGACGACCTCGAGGTAGAGGCGACCTTCGTAGCCCGTGACGATCTCGTCGAACTGGTAGCTGCGATCGGTGATAACCCGCGTAAACACATCCAACCGGCCAGTCGAGCTCTTCGGGTTGGCTTTGGCCCGGACGCCTTCCGGTAGCTTCAGCTGCTCCTTGAGAGGGATGAGGTACGGGCGATTGGTCTCCAGGACCACCCCGTCACCGCGAAGGTCGAGCCGATCAATCGTCACGTCCTTCAACCGGCGTTCGACGTCGTCCTTGCCAGGAAGGAAACTGCACCTGATCCGATAGGCCACCTCGCCCAATCGGAGGTCGAGGCTCGCGGGTTGGATGTTTTCGGCCGGGATCGTAAAGCGTCCCGCGTCAATGAACCCCGACTCGATGGCCTGGGCCAGGTAGTGACTCGGCAGCACCCCTTCTCTGCCGGGTGGGAGCGTCAGCATCGGTGGCTGGAGGAGCCGAACGGCATGCGTCATCGTAGCCGTCACGCTCCCGGGCGACGCCTTCAGGACGCTCGGCGGGTCCGGGGACCCATGCGGACAGGACTTGTCCGCAATAGAGGAGAATCTGGGGGTATGGCCACGATCACCCTCCGCGCCTCATGAGCGACAGTGCCGGCCGGATGCTGGCGCTGCTGGCCCTGTTGCAGCACCGACCCTCGTGGACGGGCGCCGAGCTGGCCGAGCGGCTGGACGTGACAGACCGGACGGTGCGCCGCGACGTCGACCGGCTCCGCGATCTCGGCTACCCCGTCGAAGCCGCACCCGGCGTGAGCGGGGGCTATCAGCTGGGCCGCGGAGGCAAGCTGCCGCCGCTGTTGCTCGGTGACGAAGAGGCGATGGCCGTCGCCCTCGGACTGCGCGCCGCCGTCGACGGCAGCGTGACCGGTCTGGAAGAGGCTGCGGTCTCGGTCCTGGCCCGCCTGGACCATTTGCTCCCCCACCACCTGGCCGCCCGGGTGCGAGCGTTGCATGAGGCGACCGCCAACCTGGAGGGCCCCAGCACCGAGCAGGTCCGCTCCGAGGTGCTCATCGCCGTGGGGCAAGCCTGCGCCCGTTCCGAGCGCATCCGCTTCGCGTACGCCGATCGGGCCGGCCGCGGCAGCGACCGCCTGGTCGAGCCGTACCGGTTGGTGCGGGTCGGGCCGCGCTGGTATCTGGTGGCACGGGACGTCGACCGCCGGGATTGGCGCACCTTCCGGGTGGACCGCCTCTCGAAACTCGATCCGGTCGGCACCCCTTTCACCTTCGACGATCCGCCCGATCCGGTGGCGTTGGTGCGGAAGGGCCTACACGTTCGCATCTACCCATTCGAAGCTCGAGTCCTGGTCAAGGCGCTGGCCGAGATCGCGGCAGAGCTCATGCCCGGCGCGGTGGCGGTCACCCAGTCAGGCGGCGCTTCCACCATCGTCGACGTCGGCAGCACCTCGATCGAGCGCATGGTCCGCTACCTGGCCGGTTTGGCCTTGCCGTGTACGGTGCTCGAACCCCCGGAGTTACGCCAAGCCCTCCGCCGTCACGCCGAACAGGTAGCCGCGGCCAACGGTGAGCCGGTTACAACGTCTCCCAAGCGCTCTCGATCAGAGGCATGAGCTCGACGCAGGCGTACCGGCGGGCGTCTGGCGAGGCGACCTGCTGATTGACGAACGCCGCGACTTGCCGGCGCAGTTCTCCCTCCACGTCCCCGGCTCTTTCCAGCACCCGGGCCTGGAAACCCTTGGAGCGGATCTCAAAGTGGACGTGGGATGGCTCGACCGGGTCTACCTCGATCATCAGGGCCGGCGGATCAAGGGTGAGCACCGTCAGGTGCAGCTCGATTTCACCGGTCGCGTCGAAGGCGGTGGATGTACCCACCCGCACATCGAGGTGGAGTTCCACCGGCAGGCGGACCGAGAAGCTGAGCAGGTCGGTGTCCAGCTCTTCGGTTCTAGGCTCGCCGATCGTCCCCTTGGCCCGCACGGTCGCCGCCCCGCCTGGTCCAGCCCGGAGGGGTCCCAGCTCGACGGTGTCGCCGGCTATGCGGCGGATGGCACTGCTCACCCGTTCGGGGGAAACCGTAGCCACTACGAAGTTCTCCCCGAACTCGGCGTAGGTCACGGAGCGACTCACTTGGGGTGCCTTCGACTTGATAACAAGCGCATGGCGACGATATTGGCAGGCCCGCCAGCGCCCGCGTCGAGTCGATGACCACCGCCCTGGCACAATGGCGCCCAGTGCCCCTCCAAGGAACCTTCGACGTGATCGACTTTGCCGAGACGCTCCGGCTGGTCGGCCGCCAACAGCTGACCGGCCGGCTCCACGTGCGCTTCCGCGCCTACGGGGCCCATCTCTTCGTCGAGGAGGGACAGCTGGTCGGGGTCGGGCAATCCGAGCACCGGTCGCCGGCCATGGCCGGTGACGTGCGCAACCGGTTGGAGGAGGTGTGCTGCGAGATGCTCGAGGCCCAGGCAGGTGGGTTCGAGTTCTTCCCCGGCAAGCCTCGGGCCAACCCTCCAGCCGAACGGTACCGGGTCGAGACGGTACTGACCCGAGCCCGCAAGCGGCTCGATGAGTGGCACGTGCTCCAAGAGGCCATTCCCTCCCTCGAGATGCGAGTCCACCTGGCGGCCAGCATGCATGGCAACGAGGTCACCCTCGACCAGGAGCGCTGGCGGCTCCTCACCGCCGTCGACGGCCGGCGCACCTTGCGGGCTATCGGCCGGTTACTCGAGTTTTCGGACTTCGACGTATGCCGGCTCGTCAAGGCCCTGCTCGACGACGGCCTCGTCGAGCTGGACCTGCAGGCCGTGGCCATGACCACGGCCGGCCGAGAAGCTCTGCCGAAGGTCCCAGCACCAGGCATGGCCGCCCTGGAAAGCGTCACCCCCGACGCGGTCCAGAGGACCGAGCCCGAGGCGGATCAGGACCCCGTACCCGACGGGAACGCCTCGCGGCGGCCCCGGAGGCTGGTCCGCGTCCGATCCCAGCCCGATCCCGCTCCCGGCCCGCTACCGACCTGAGTGCCCTGGTCGTCGACACAGTCCGAAAGGAGCAAGAGTGCCAGTACTGGCGCGAGACGGAGCGCAGATCTATTACGAGGTCCACGGCGAGGGTTACCCGCTGATCCTGTTCGCGCCCGGTGGCATGCACTCCATCGCCCAGATGTGGAGTGAACGACCTGGCGCACCCGGCGAGCGGATGCCATGGATCGACCCGACCACCGAGCTGTCTGCCGACTTCTGTGTGGTCGCCATGGACCAGCGAAACGCCGGCCGGTCGTCAGCCCCGATCCGCGCTACCGACGGGTGGCAGAGCTACACAGCCGATCATCTGGCCCTTATGGACCACCTGGGTATCGAGCGCGCCCACGTGATGGGCGGCTGCATCGGGTCGTCCTACTGCCTGAGCCTGTGCCAGGCCGCGCCGGACCGGGTCAGCGCCGCGGTGCTCCAGAACCCGATCGGGCTGAGCGCGGATAACCGGGATGCCTTCATGTCCATGTTCGACGCCTGGGGGACCGGGTTGCCGGCGCGACGCGACGATGTTGACGCCGAGGCGCTGTCATCGATGCGGAAGTCCATGTTTGGTGGGGACTTCGTGTTCAGCGTGGGACGCGACTTCGTGCGGGGGTGCTCCGTGCCGCTGTTGGTTCTCGCCGGCGACGACGAGTTTCATCCCCGGGCGGTGGCAGTTGAGATCGCCGAGTTGGCTCCTCACGCCGAGCTCGTACTCCAATGGACCAGCCCGACTCACCACGACACGACGCTGTCCCGCGTCCGGGAGTTTCTCCTGAGCCTCAGCCCTGGTCGCTGATGACCTGCCGTTTGGCCCAGGCGTAGTCCGCCTTGCCCGAGGGGCTGCGCTGCACTGCGGCGACCCGGACGATGGCCTTGGGGAGCTTGTAACGAGCGACCTGCTCGGAGGCGATCGCCAGCAGCTCCTCGTCTTCCACCGTGACGCCGTCGTGCAGTTGGACCACCGCGACGACCTCGCTACCCCACTTCTCGCTGGGCCGGCCGACCACGAGCACGTCGTCGACCCCGGGATGGCGGACGATGGCTTGTTCGACCTCCTCGGCAAAGATCTTCTCCCCGCCGGAGTTGATGGTCATGGACTCCCGCCCGAGCAGCTCGATCAGCCCGTCGGATCGCAATCGAGCCCGGTCGCCCGGGATCACCATCCGGGTGCCTTCCACCACCGGAAAGGTGGCGGCTGTCTTGCGCTCGTCGCCGAGGTAGCCGAGGGGGATCGTCCCGTGCCTCGCCAGCCAGCCCGGCTCCTCGTGCCCGGGCTCCACGATGTGCTGGCGGAGGTCGTCGACGACGCAGGTCGACTCGGTCGGGGTGAAGACCGCCAGGGCGGCGGTCTGTCCGGGCGTCGAGAAGGACGCCATTTGGGTGCCCGTCTCAGAGGCCCCACCGGCGTCCAGGACGAACGCTTGGGGCATCAACGCCAACAGGCGCTCCTTCATGGCCGGACTCAAGGTCGCCCCTCCGCTGACCAGGACCGTAACGGTGCTCACGTCGTAGCCGCCCTTCTCCAGCTCGTCGCACAGGGGCCGGGCGAAGGCGTCGCCGACCATGAGCACGGTCTGCACCTGCTCCCGCTGGATGGTGCGCAGCACGTCGACAGGATCGAGACGGGTGACCTCGTCCTGGATCACGATGGTGGCTCCAGCCAGGAGACCACCGACGGCGGCCCATCCGGCAGCTCCGTGCATCAGCGGTGGAATTGGCATGGTCCGCAGGGCAGTCGCGGCAGGGGCCGATGCGGCGGCGGCCTCCAGCGAGCTCGAGTCGATCCCGGTTGTGAGCGCGAAGGCCCCGATGGCGGCGTCGTAGATGTCTGCCTGCCGCCACAGAGTGCCCTTCGGCATGCCGGTCGTGCCGCCGGTGTAGAGCATGTAGAGGTCATCCGGGCTCGGCTCGGTGCGCGGCGGTTCGGGAGATGCGGCTGCCAGCAGCTTTTGGTAGTCGACAGCGGCGGCCAGGAGGTCGTGGCCGGAACCGTCGGCCACCTGGACGAGCGTCGGAGTCCGTGTCAGCCCGCGCAGCACGGCCGCCAGGGTGGGCGCAAACGCCTCGTGGTACACGATGACGGCGGGAGTGGCGTCATTGAGCAGGTACGCCAGTTCGTGCTCGACGTAACGGTAGTTGACGTTGAAGGGGACGGCCCGGGCCAGGTTGGCGCCGCACGTCGCTTCCAGGTACTCGTTGCCGTTGTAGAGGTACACGGCGACGTGGTCCTGGCCGGATTCCCAATTGGCCAGGCTGCTTCTCGGCGCAGGGGTCCGGATCCCCATCTCCAGCAGGGCGTTGGCGAACCGGTGGGTCCGGTCCCGCAACTGCCCGTACGTGACTCGGCGGTCGCGGAAGACGATGGCCTCCCGATCGGGCACCGCCTTGGCGACGACGTCCAGCAGTAACGCATGGTTGTGGCTCACGATGCCGGGATGCTACCGGGCGCCGCAGGGTGGCCCAGCGGGCCGTGGGAGAGGCTCGCCTGACTGCGGGACGGCGAGAAACCATTTTTGGTATATTTGACACCAAATAAATGTTCTACATACCAAAATCGAGTCGGACAAAACCCGGCTCACCGGTCCACGAACGGACAGTGACGGCACCCCTGCTCGCAACAGGCGCCCCGATCCCACAGGGTGCGAGCGGTCTGCACGAACAGGCCGGACGCCGGATCGAGGTAACCGGCGTCGCCGGCGAGCAACGCCTGGTGGTGGGCGTCCATGACCGCCACGTAGTCCGGCCGCCGGTGCGGGTCCAGCCGGTCCGGGCGGGGTACCAGCTGATCCGGCGCCAACGGAGGGGCACCGGTCGGCCGGTCCAGGGTGCACAGCACCAGCCACCACGACGCCAACCCGTGCGCACACCACTCGGCCGGGGCCACCAGGCACTCGTCGGGACAGCGGCACACGCCGTCCGCCATCCACTCGGCCAGGGTGCCGGGGTCCGGCGGCGCCCAACCGCTGTTGCGTTCGAACCAGGCATGCGTACATCGGACCGCCTCCGCCGCGCTCCGGACCACAGCCAAGCAGGATAGGCACGCCGCGCAGGTTCTAGGGGGTGGCAGGGACGAAGGGGCGAGTCCGTTCCTATCGGACCCGACCGTTCGGTCCGCTGCCAACGCCGTTGCCGCCTCATTCCAGAACCGCCGGACTACCCTTGGCCCCGGAATGCGCCCCGCCACCCGCCGGCCGCCGCGCCAATTCCGACCCGACATAGAGGGCCTCCGGGCGGTCGCCGTCCTCGGCGTGGTCCTGTACCACGCCCACGTCGGCATCCTGCGCGGCGGCTTCGTCGGCGTCGACGTGTTCTTCGTGATCTCGGGCTATCTCATCACCGGTTTGTTGTGGCGCGAGCTGGAACAGCGCGGCCGCGTCAACCTCCCGGCCTTCTACGGGCGGCGGGCTCGCCGGCTGCTGCCGGCGTCGATCCTGGTGATCGTGGTCACGGCCGTCGCGGCCCGCCACTGGCTCCCTCCTCTGGAGGTTCCGTCGGTCAGCAAGGACGGCATCGCCGCCGCCCTGTACGTGGCGAACTACCGCTTCGCCTTCGCCCATACCAACTACCTCAACCCCACCACCACGGCGTCGTCGCCGTTCCAGCACTACTGGTCGCTCGGGGTCGAAGAACAGTTCTACCTCCTATGGCCCCTCCTCCTACTCGCCGCCTCCCTGGTCTGGAGGTACCGCCCCCGCTACCAGCACCAACGGGGCCGTGCGGTACCAGGGGCTTCTGCGACCGGGCGGGCCGAAGGCTCCCGGCGCTCCCCGCCGTCCCGGGCCACCGCCGGGGTGGTGCTGGCCGGCGTGACGGTGGCGTCCTTTTTCCTCTCCTTGTGGTTGACGCACGCCAACCAACCCTGGGCGTTCTTCTCGCTCCCGTCCCGGGCGTGGGAGCTCGGCGCCGGCGGGGTGCTGGCGCTCGCCACGCCGCACCTCAGCCGGGTGCCCCGGCTGGCCGCCGAGGTCCTCGGGTGGGCCGGGGTGGCGGTGATCGTCGGGGCTTTCCTCTTGATCAGCTCCACCACGCCGTTCCCTGGCACCGCGGCCCTGGCCCCGGTTGCCGGCACCGTGGCCGTGCTGGCAGCTGGTGGGCGAGCCGGCCTCACGGGCCCGGTCCTGCTCCTGGGCCGTCCGGTCATGCGGATGATCGGGCGCATCTCCTACTCGTGGTACCTGTGGCACTGGCCGTTCCTCATCCTCGCCCCCGATGCCCTCGGCCACCCGCTCGACCTGTGGCAGAACCTGCTGGTGGCGGCGCTGAGCGGCGTGGTCGCCATCGCCAGCTTCCTCCTGATCGAGAACCCGGCCCGGACCTGGGCGTGGCTCTCGGCCCTGCCCCGGCGCAGTCTGCTCGCTGGGGGTACCTTGAGCGTAAGCGGGGCCGTGGCCTGCGTGCTGGTATCCGCCTCCCTTCCGTCGCTCACCGGACACGGCATCGCCAAGGTCGCCACCTTGCATCCCGACGCTCCCATCCACCAGAAGAGCGCACCGCCGGCGAGCGGCCCCACCACCACCATCGACCCGCTGGTGGCTCAGGCCGCCTCCCTCACCGCCCAGGTCAACGCCCAGGTGGCGGCCTCGCTCGGCATCAGGGACGTACCGGCCAACCTCACCCCGTCGCTCGCCGACGCCGACGAGAGCAACTCCCCGACCTTCTACGACGGCTGCATGGACAGCTACCTCGACGACACCGTGGACAACTGCGCCTTCGGGGACGTGGGCTCGTCGACCCGCGTGGTCCTCTTCGGCGACTCGCACGCGTCGATGTGGTTCCCAGCGGTCGACTACGCCGCCAACCAGCACGGCTGGCAGCTGTACAACTGGGCCAAGGCCACCTGCCCGCCCCTCTACGACATCCCGATCTACAGCCCCGTCCTGGGACGGAACTTCTCCGAGTGCGAGACCTGGCGCCAAAACGTGCTGGCCCTCATCCAACAGGACCACCCGGCGCTGGTGATCCTGGCGATGACCCGTGATTACGCGTCGATCTACGGGTTTTCGTCCTATGACCAGCAATGGCTGACGGGTTTGGGGCAGATGGTGGCGACGATCCGCCACATCGGTCCCAAGGTGCTGGTGATCAGCCAGGTGCCCATACCGCCGGGACCGGTCTACGACTGCCTGTCGGAGCACCTGACCGACGCGGTGGCGTGCACCATGCCGGTCGGCCAGGTCGTCAACGAAGCCGGGATGGCCGACGAGCGGGCGGTGGTAACGGCGGCGGGCGGGACCTACCTCGACATACAGCCGTGGTTCTGCACCGCCCAGACGTGCGGGGTGATCGTGGGCAACATCCTCATGTGGCGCGACGCCAGCCACATCACGGAGCCTTACTCGGTGTTCTTGGGGCCGGCCATGAGTGCTGACCTCGCCGAAGCCCTGCCCCCGACGTAGGCGTCCAGGGCGGCTATGAACGCATGAGCAGCAGGTGAAAGGGGGCGGTCCCGGCGCGACGCCAGCCCCACCCGCCGCCGGAGGGTGCCGCCCCGAAAGCGCACGGCCCGCAGCGGCCCTTGGGGCGGTATCACCGACTCCGGCACGATGGCCCCGGCCACGCCCGCCGCGGCCAGGGCCAGGGCGCCGTCCATCTCCAACCCCGACATGGCCAACACCGGGGCGAAACCGGCCCGCCGGCAGGCGTCGATGGTCGCCTCCCGCAGGTCATAGCCGTCCTTGAACATCACCAGCGGCACCTGTTCCAGCTCCGCCACCCGGATGCTGCGCCGGCCGGCCAGCGAGTGGCCGGCGCTCACCGCCAGCACCAGCTCCTCCTCCATCAGGGCGGTGGTCTCGACCCAGGGGCGGTCGACGGGCAGGATCACCACAGCCAGATCGATTTCACCCTCCTGCAAGCGGCGCACCAGATCCTGCGAGCCCGCTTCGTACACCGTCAGCTCCAGCCCGGGGTGCTCGCGGAGAAAAGCGGCCAGGACCGGCGGGAGCAGGTTGGTGGTGAGGCTCGGGGTGGCACCCAGGGCCAGGCGCCCCCGGTGCAACCCCAACAGGTCCCGCACCGCGGCCGCCCCCGCCTCGCAATCGGCCAACACCTGGCGGGCCCAAGGCAGGAAGGCCTCGCCGGCGCCGGTCAGGACGACCTCGTGGTGGGCCCGGTGGAAGAGCGGCGCGCCGAGCTCGTGCTCGAGGGCCGCCACCGCGCTGCTCACCGACGGCTGGGCGACGTGCAGGCGGGCCGCGGCCCGGGTAAACCGGCGCTCTTCGGCGACGCACACCACATAACGAAGCTGGTGAAGCTGCACGTCCATAGGCTACGCCTATCGCAGCCAGAGGCAACCGATCCTTTACCTGTAGGCCGGGGAGCCCTACCGTAAAACTGCTCAACCTGATGACATCGAGGGGAATCTATGGCCGCTCCAGTCGCGCCTGCACAGCCACGGACGGGAGCTCGCGCCGCCATCCCCGGGCGCACCCTGCGCACGGACAGGTGGTGGGTGTCGCCCGCCATCTCCGGCGGTGTGCTGGCCGCGTTCGCGGTGTACGCCACCTGGGCCGCGTTTCAGAACTCCGACTACTTTGCCCGGCCCTACATCTCGCCGCTGTACTCGCCGTGCATCGCCTCGATATGCGAGCGGGCCCGATCCGGAGCCGTCCACGGGATCCACGTGCCGAGCATCGGGATCTTCGGGCCCTGGTGGGGGATCTCCCCGGCGATCCTGATCCTCATCTTCCCGTTGGGATTCCGGATCACCTGTTACTACTACCGCAAGACCTACTACCGGTCGTTCTGGCTGTCGCCGCCGGCGTGCGCGGTGGCCGAGCCCCACAAGCGCTACACGGGCGAGACCCGCTTCCCTCTCATCCTCCAGAACATCCACCGCTACTTCTTCTACGCCGCGGCATTGTTCGCCGCGCTGAACACCTATGACGCGGTGGTGTCATTCCGCAACACCCGTGACCAGTGGGGCCACATGGGGCTCGGCACCCTGGTGCTCTGCGCCAACGCGGTGATGCTCAGCCTCTACACCGTCTCGTGCCACTCCTGCCGGCACATCATCGGGGGCCGGCTCAAGCACTTCTCCAAGCACCCCATCCGTTTCAAGGCCTGGGGGGTGGTGTCCAAGCTCAACAAACACCACATGGAACTGGCGTGGGTCAGCCTGGTCGTGGTCGCCCTCGCCGACCTCTACGTGCGCCTGGTGGCCAGCGGCACCATCCACGATCCCCGGTTCTTCTGATGGCCGATTACGAGAAGCACGCCTACGACGTCGTGGTGATCGGCGCGGGAGGCTCCGGGCTGCGGGCGGCCATCGCCGCCCACGAAGCCGGCGCCCGGACCGCGGTGATCTGCAAGAGCCTCCTCGGCAAGGCCCACACCGTCATGGCCGAGGGCGGCATCGCCGCCGCCATGGGCAACCTGTACCCCGACGACAACTGGCAGGTCCACTTTCGCGACACCATGCGCGGTGGCAAGCTGCTCAACCACTGGCGCATGGCGGAGCTGCACGCCAAGGAGGCCCCCGAACGGGTGTGGGAGCTCGAGCAATGGGGCGCCCTGTTTGATCGCACCCCGGACGGTCTGATCAGCCAGCGGGACTTCGGCGGGCACCGCTACGCCCGGTTGGCGCACGTCGGCGACCGGACCGGTCTGGAGATGATCCGCACCCTCCAGCAGCGCACGGTCAGCCTGGGCATCGACGTGTACATGGAGTGCACCGTCACCGACCTGCTCAAGGACGGGGACCGCGTCGCCGGCGTCTTCGCCTACTGGCGGGAGTCGGGCCGTTTCATCGTCTTCGAGACCCCAACGGTGATCCTGGCGACCGGTGGGATCGGCAAGTCCTGGAAGGTCACCTCCAACTCGTGGGAGTACACCGGCGACGGGCATGCGCTGGCCCTACGGGCCGGGGCCACCCTCGTCAATATGGAGTTCGTCCAGTTCCACCCCACCGGGATGGTCTGGCCGCCGTCGGTGCGGGGCCTGCTCGTCACCGAGTCGGTGCGAGGCGACGGAGGGGTGTTGCGCAACTCCCAAGGCCGGCGCTTTATGTACGACTACATCCCGGACTTCTTCAAGGCGGAGACATCCGATTCCGAAGCGGAAGGCGACCGCTGGTATACCGACAAGGTCAACAACCGCCGGCCGGCCGAGCTGCTGCCCCGCGACGAAGTAGCCCGGGCCATCAACAACGAGATCAAGGAAGGCCGGGGCTCCCCTCACGGAGGGGTGTTCCTCGACATCGCCAGCCGCCGCTCGCCGGAGTACATCAAGAAGCGGTTGCCGTCGATGTACCACCAGTTTATGGAGCTGGCCGAGGTGGACATCACCAAGGAGCCCATGGAGATCGGCCCGACCTGCCACTACGTGATGGGTGGCGTCGAGGTGGACCCCGACAGCGCCGCGTCTATCGTCACCGGGCTCTACGCTGCCGGCGAGGTCGCCGGCGGGATGCACGGTTCCAACCGGCTCGGAGGCAACTCGCTGAGCGACCTGCTCGTGTTCGGCCGGCGGGCGGGCATGCACGCGGCCGAGTTCGCCAGCGGCTTGTCCTCGGCCCGGCCCCAGATTGCGGCGGCAGACGTGGAAGCGGCCGCGGCGGCGGCGTTGGAGCCCTTTGAGCGCGAGGGCGGCGAGAACGCTTACTCGATCCACCAGAGCCTTCAGCAGGTCATGCAGGACCTGGTCGGGATCATCCGCCGAGAGCCCGAGATGCAGGAGGCGTTGGCCACGATCAACGACCTGCGGGCCAAGACCGCCCACTTGAGCGTCGAAGGCCATCGCCAATACAACCCGGGCTGGCATCTGGCTCTTGACCTGCGCAACATGCTCCTGGTCTCGGAGTCGGTGGCCCGGGCCGCTCTGGAGCGCAAGGAGAGCCGGGGCGGCCACACCCGCGATGACTACCCGATGACCGACAACGACTACTGGGGCAAGCGCAACGTCATCGTCGAGGCGGACCGCGACGACCACGTCCGCGTGCGCCAGCAGCCGCTGCCCGTTCCCCCGCCCGAGCTGGCGGCCCTCCTCGAGGAGCAGCACTGACCTATGGCCTATGACCTGAAGCTGCGTATCTGGCGGGGCGACGCGTCGGGCGGGGAGCTCGTTGACTACAGCGTGCCCGTCGACGAAGGTGAGGTGGTCCTCGACGCCGTCCACCACGTCCAGGCCATGGCGTCGGGTGATCTGGCCGTGCGGTGGAACTGCAAGGCCGGTAAGTGCGGGTCCTGCTCGGCCGAGGTCAACGGTCGCCCCCGCTTGATGTGCCTGGCCCGCCTGTCCACGTTCCCGCCCGGCGAGCCGATCACCATCACCCCGCTGCGAACCTTTCCGGTGATCCGGGACCTGGTGACCGACGTCAGCTTCAACTACGTCAAGGCGGCCCAGGTGCCGGCGTTCACCCCAAGCAAGGACCAACCCCAGGCACCCTTCCGCATGCAGCAGGTCGACGTGGAGCGCTCGCAGGAGTTCCGCAAGTGCATCGAGTGCTTCCTCTGCCAGAACACCTGCCACGTGATCCGCGACCACGAGGACAACAAGGAGGCATTCGCCGGCCCCCGCTCCTTCATCCGCTACGCCGAACTCGAGATGCACCCCAACGACGGCCTGGACCGCCGGCGCCTGGTCCAGGAGGAGCGCGGCCTCGGGATGTGCAACATCACCAAGTGCTGCACCGAGGTGTGCCCAGAGAGCATCAAGATCACGGACAACGCCATCATCCCCATGAAGGAACGGGTGGTGGACGTCAAGTACGACCCGGTCCGTTTTCTGAGCCGGCGGGGCCGGACGAAGCCGGGTTGACGCCCCGGCGCAGCGTGGCCGGCAGCGCGCTAGCATGCTCGTTCGCGTCACAAGGACCTGTGGTGCAGTTTGGAGTGCACGCCGGCCTGTCAAGCCGGAGGCCGCGGGTTCAAATCCCGTCAGGTCCGCGGTCGGATAGCTCAGCTGGTAGAGCGCGCGGCTGAAAACCGCGAGGTCACCGGATCGACACCGGTTCCGACCACTGGGAAAAGTGGGTCTGACCAGGGAGTTAAAGTCAGGGTCAACGTTGCCGGAGCGGTGGAAAGCAGTCAGTGAAAGAAACGTCACGACAGCAGAGCCCGCGGCTGCGGGTACGAAGGCGGCACCTTCGCTGGACCTTGGCGATGGCTGTCGCCATCGTGTCGATTGACGTCATCGGGTTGGTGTTCGGCATCGTCTCTCCGACGAAGGCCGTAACGGAACCCAGAAGCATCGCCGCCGACCCCCCCACCGCCACCACGGCGGCGTCTTCGACTACTACGACGGCCGCCCGGAACCTGACCGAACCTGCTTCGACGTCCACGACAACCACATCGGTGTCGCCCCCCAACACCGCGGCCTCGCTCGCGTCGTCGGTGGCCCCGACTACGACCCCATCGGCGACCTGCCCGGCGGGGGCCTGCGTGACCCTCGACGCCACTCGCCCGATTGGAGCGGTCAACCACGCCGGCTCGGGGATCAACCATTCGGTGTTTGTCGGCTCCAACGACGACTTGGCGGACCTCGAGGCTCTCGACACCACGATGTACCGCTCGGCCCCCCCACTGCCGAACAGTCAGTACGACTGGAGCAGCTGGGACCTCGCCACCGCCGCGGGCGCCCAGACGACCCTGGTGCTGTCGGACCTGTGGGCTGCTCAGACGAACCCGAATCGCACGGTCATCACACCCTGGTCGAACTGGGCCCGCTACACCTCGTGGGTCCGCTACACGGTGCAGAGTGTCTTGGCCAGCGGGCGGACGGTGGACTACTGGGATGTGTACAACGAGCCGGGCTGGCGGGGCTACTACAGCCCGGCCGACTTCGCCGCGGAGACACCGGCCGACCTGCTCGAACAGTTTCTGCTTACCTACCAGGCGATCAAGTCCGTCGACCCGACAGCGGCCATAATCGGCCCATCGACGGGCGATTGGGTGTTAAGCCCCCTGCCCCCGAACAACAACCTCACCCACGAGCCGGACCTGGCCACCTTCTTGCGGTTCGCGGCCGCCAACGGACTACAGCTGGCCGCCGTCGCCTGGCACGACAACGGCCAGACCCCCGCAACCATCTACTCCGACGCCATGGCCACCGAGGCGCTGATCCGTTCGCTGCCCGCTCTGGGCCACCCGAAGATGTTCCTCGACGAGTACGGCTCGGACAGCACCCAGCCCATTCCCGGTTGGGACGTGGGCTTCCTGGCCGCGATCACCAACGCCGGCTTCAGCTCAGCCGAACGGACCTGCTTGCTGGTCAACTGCTGGGTCCCGGCCCTCGACGGCCTGCTCACCAACAACGGTGAGTCGACGACCTCGGATTTCTACGTCCGGGTCACCTACGCCCAGATGAGCGGGCAGATGGTGTCAGCCAGCTCGACCACCGACACGGTGGCAGCTCTGGGCTCCGTCAACTCCTCCAAAGGCCAGGTGGTGGCGCTGATCGGCCGGGACGTGGGTTGCGCGGTGGCCAGCTGGTGCGAATCCGATTGGAACGGGGGGGGCAGCCCCGCCCCGCCCATCTCGGTTCGGGTAAACCTGGTCGTGCCGTGGGGCTCCTCCCAGGTGAAAGTCGATCTCAGCGACGAACCGTTCGAGCCCGGAGTCATCGTGAACGGTCCGACCCCCGCCAGCCCGTCGAACCTCTCGGTCACGCCCGACGGCGCGGGCAAGGAGCTGGTCAGCTTTACCATCGCCAGCTTCGCCGACGGCGCCGCCTACAACCTGGTCGTCACCAGCTAGCCGGAGCCCGTGAACCCAGCGCCCACGGCGGCTCTGCTCGGAGTCGGTGCACTGGCCTCACTGGTCATCCTTCGTCGGCGGTGGCACCCGCCAATCGCATGGAGCATCGCGATCGCCCTCGCATTCCAAGCTGTAGTTGTCGTCGTCGCCCAGAAATGGACCCCGCAGGATGTCGCGGTGCGCTTTTTGGATGCCGGGATCCTGGTCCTCCATCGCCACGATCCCCTTACCGCCCTGCCCAAGCAGTGGTGGAACTTCACCCCTTTCATGCCCCTGGTCTTTGCGGCCGAGCATCTGCTTCGAGGGCCCTGGTTGATCACCGGCAAGATCGCTCCGGTCCTGGCGAGCACGGCGACGGTACCGATGGTCGCGGCCGCGTCTCGTCCGGGCACCGCCGTCAACGAACGACGCTTGCGGGCCCTGCTGTGGGCCGTGAGTCCCCTGTCCCTGGCTGTGTCAGCGGTGCACGGACAAGTTGAGCCAGTTGCGGTAGCGCTCGGTCTCGGCGCCCTCCTCCTCGCCGAGCGGGGCCGCGGCGGGCGCGCCGGTCTGGTCCTCGGTGCGGCCATCGCCGCGAAGTCGTGGCCGGTGCTGTTCATCCCTGGTGTGTTGCGGGAACTCCCGGGGTGGCGCCAGCGGACAGTGACCCTGGTGAGCTCGGCAGCCGTGCCCGTCGCCATGATCGCCCTCATCCCGACCCTTCTGCGCGATCGCTTGGGTCCGGCGCTTCGTGTGATGTTCGGCTATCACTCGCTCTTCGGTAATTGGGGGTGGACCGGCATGCTGGCCTGGACCGGTAAGGCGGGTTTCGGGCCGACCGGTGCCCACGCCGAGCACTACCAGCGAATCGGGACGGTGGTGCTCGTGGTCGCCCTGGCCGCCGCCCTTGTCGTATGGCGACGACTCGAGGGCCTCGATCTTACCGCGGCCCTCCTACTGGTCTTCCTGATTGTCACCGCAGGTTTCGGGGTCCAATACCTCCTTTGGCCGGCCGCCCTGCTGTACGCACGCGGCGCGGGCCGACAGTTTCTCTTCCTCGGGGCCGCGGCCGGTTTCGCCGCCGTTGAGTACCTGGTCGCTATCCCCGGCTCGATGCATACCATCCTTTTCGTCGGCGGACCGTTGTCGCTGCCCGTGATCGCGTTGGCAATCGTGGCCCTGCCGTGGGATCGGCTCACGACCCGTCGTCCGTCCCGGCCGTCGTGCGTCCCGGCACCGCCCTCGGGAGGCAGCAGATGATCGCGGGGCAGCCACGGTTGCGGACTGACAGGCACCCACCAGCCGCGATGGCGCCGTCGTGGGTACCCGACGCTCCCTTGTGGCCTATGCTCTCTGGATGGGATCCCGGGTTAAGGCGCCGGCGGGGCGCGGTTGGGTCGTCTCGGAGAGTATGGGTGCGACCCGCGCTTGGGCCAGCAGAGGTGCACGCCAGTTGGCCGATCGGCTCGGCGCGGAGGCTCCGACTGCCGGGGAAGGAACCATGCTCGAGCCGGTCCTGGTCCGCGGGCTGTGGGGCCGAGTGGGCAGCACGCTGCTCATGCAACTGCTCGGCACCTCTCCTGACGTTTCGTTTGACCGGGCGTACCCATTCGAAAACCGCTGCCTCGGCAATCTGCTGCACTACCTGGCCCCGCTGCAGGGCCAACCGGCATCGCCGGCGGGGTGGTGGATGGACGACCCCGATCGGCTCTGGTGGGTCGATCCCGCCAGCTTCGGGTTCGAAGTACGAGGCCTGCCGCTGGCGTACGACCATCTGGGCGTCGACCGGAGCACGCTTCACCAGCTGGCTGTCCGGGGCGCGTGGCAGGCCTACACCAGCGCCGTGGTTCGCTCGGGTGAGAGTTCTCCCCGGTACTACGCCGAAAAGTATGCCGGGTACGCCGAGGTACTCACCAGGGCCGGCGTCCCCATGCGGATGATCAACCTGGTGCGCGATCCACGCGACGTCTGGGCCTCGGTTTTGGCCTTCGACGCCAAGCGAGGTTTTTACGGGTTCGGCCGCCGAGACGATCAACCCCATGACGCGTATCGGGCGTCCTTTGTCCGGGCCGTGCGTCGCCGGCTCGATGAGATGATCCTCCCATCTCCTGACAACCCGCTGATCACGGTTCGCTACGAGGACCTGGTGACCGATCTGCCTGGCGAAGCCGAACGGCTCGGCGCCTGGTTGGGTCTGGAACTCGACCCGAGCGTGGTGGAAGCGAACCTCCCCTCCCTCCGTCATCACATGACCGCGTCAACGGCGGTCGAGTCGATCGGCCGTTGGCGTCATGACCTCTCACCTGACGACTGTGACCTACTCGAGCGTGAACTTGGCTCACATCTCGATCGTTTGGGTTACCAGCGGACGTCCGAACCGTCCTCCTCGGCGTCCCCCGTCGAATATCGATAGCGCGATCGAGGTCCTTGTCGGCCCCGATGTGAACGTTTCGCTCCCCAGATCAGCGATCCGAAGACAACGACGTCGGCGAGCCCAAATGCTGCCAGGGCGGCGTCCAGGTGGGGTGGGGTGAAGTCGAAGGTGACGGTCGACGTCCCCGCTGGCAGCACCACCTGCTGGAACAGGGGTCCGTAGGGCTCTACCCGAAGCGGGTGTCCGGCGTCCGTAGCCTGCCAGCCGGGCAGGTAGAGCTCGTCTCGTACCAGCACCTCGGAGTGGGAACACTCCACGTGAGCGGCCGAGACTGACTGCAGCCCGATGCGGCAACCTCCGGACGGCACTGAGTAGAGGGGCGTTGGATCAGGCAGCTCGAAGATCTCTGCGGTGCTATCAGAGAAGACCAGATGGAGCAGTCGGGTCGTGGTCGACGGCGGAAAAGCGAATGCCGGCGGGGTCACGACGTACTTCACCCCGACGGCCTCGTAGGAGACGAGATGCTGCAGCAACTCGACCGTCGGGGACGGTCCGGCGGGATTGGCGGTCGCCAGACCGGTGAAGTCGGCCGGGTCGGTGTTGGTGTTCAGAAAGGTCCGGATGTAGGAAGCCCACGTACTCGGAATCGGCAGGTCATTGGTAGCCAACTCGCTGACGCCGTAGTAAGACCCGTAGTTCGGCTGCACCGGTCCGAGGGTGTAGAAGCGATCGTCGCCGAGATGGGTTCGGAGATACGCGATCAACGCCACATCCACGTGGACACCACGGGGGGTCGAGAGCTCAGGGGTGATGAACAAAGCCAGAGAGTCGACGACCACTAGCGCCACCAGGCCGTAGGCCGTGGCCTGGCCGGGCCGTATCGCTGTGACAGCGACCATCGCGGCAATGACAACCAGCGCCCAGAGCAATGACGCGTCTGACCAGGCATGGATGTGGGGTGCAGCGGCGATTCGCCGTAACTCGGGACGAATCGCAAGGTAGGCCACCACCACCAAACCCACAGTCGCGGCGCCGGCCAACGCCACCAGTCTTACTGCTCCCTTCGCCGCCAGAAGGTCGTCGATGCCCATTACCGCGAGGAAGGCGACCGCGAGATCCACCGATGCTGGTGCGTACCGGTAGAAGGCGGTGTACTTCACCCCCGGGATCAGGTTTACGAGGTCGAGGGTCAAACCTCCGTGGTAGGTGCGGACTAGGACGACGAGCACCCACGCCGCGAGCGCGAACCGAAGCGCCCGGTGACGCCGGCCACCCAGGCCGACCAACGCCAGGAGGACGGCCGACACCGGCAGATAGCCGCCTCCCTGCCAGAACGTCTGCAGGGTGCCGCTCCGATCGAAGGCGGTGAAGCCGTGGATCGGACCAGCCACGTAGGGCAGGATCAGCCCGGGCAGCGCCGTTCGGCTGTCCAGGACGCGAGTCGCGAACTCCGTGCTGTGCCCCCCTACATACGAATGCGGCAGGTAATCGACAAAAGCAACCAAGATCGGTGCGGCGAGCAGCACGCCAATCCCGACCCCGGCGCCGACCTCAAAGAGCAACGGCCGCCACCGTCCCCGCCTCAACTGGACGGCTCGCACGGCCACCCACAACATGGCGAAAAGGCCGTCTATGAAAGCCATCTCCGGGAAGCCGGCGTAGATGGAGAGCGCCAAGGCGACCGCGACAACCACCCAGCCTCTGCCGAACCTACCGACCGAACCATCAGCGGCCTGCTCGACTCCGAGCAGGAGCAGCGGAAGGAAGGCGACCGGATTGCCGGGGGCGTGGAACAACCACGCATACGTCCCGTTGAGGGCGAAGAGCACCGCCCCGACGAAGGCGGGCACGTCGCCGCGAGCGAACCGCCGGAACAGCGCGTACGCGCTCCAGCCGGCCACGAGCTCGAGGATCATGCGGAAGTACACCTGGCCGTCCGGGAGGACGGTGAGCAAAGTCGGCGGGAAGAGAGCCGCCGACTGCATCTCCCCAGCCAAGGGTGCACCCACCCCCTCGTAAGGGTCCCACCACGGCGCTCGCGCCGAGGTCACGTCGCGGGCGGCGGTCGCTCCAAGGGCCTGCGCGGTGTAGCCGATGTTCGGGTCGATGTAGTTGGAGCCCGGAAACAACGATGCCGTGGTCGTCTGCCCCAGCTCTCCGACTGTGTTCACCGGGTTCGGATTTAGCAAGTGGGTCGCGTAGGTGAAGTTGGCCAGGACCACGACCACGAGGATCCCGAGGTAGGGCCAGGGCAGGCGCAACGACCCAACCCGGCCCCACGATCGTTCCGCCATGGCGCCCTCAATCTACGCGAATAGTGACCTCCAGACCGATGCCCACCAGGATGGTCAGTGAAGCGTGCCGCCACGTGGTTGGCTCGTAAGGTGCCCAACGACGTAGACCTGAGCCGCTTTACGGTCGGAGTGACGGCCGACCGGCGTAGCGAGGACCAGGCCATCCTGCTGCGACGCTTAGGGGTGCAGGTGATCCTTGGCCCGACCGTCCGCACCCTTCCTGTGGTGGAGGCTGACGGGCTCCGACCGCTGACCGAGTCGATCATTGCGGCGCCGCCCGACTACCTGGTGGCCAACACCGGGCTCGGCATTCGCACCTGGATGGGTTGGGCCACAACCTGGGGTCTCGAGGCCGAGCTGCGAGAGGCGCTCGGCCAGGTGCGGATCGCGGCGAGGGGCCCCAAGGCGTCCGGGGCGGTGAGCATGGCCGGCCTGGAGGTGTGGTGGCGCTCACCCTCGGAGCAGCTGGCCGACGTAAGCCGGCATCTCATCGGCGAAGGTGTCGAAGGACAGCGCGTCGTCTTCCAGCTCCACGGCGACGACCGGCAGACGACCACCGCCGAACTGCGGGCCGCCGGCGCCGAGGTGACCGAACTACCGGTCTACCACTGGGACCTACCCGAGGACGCCCGGGGCGCCGGTCTGCTGATCGACATGTGCTGCAACGGCGAACTCGACGCCGTCACCTTTACCGCCGGCCCTGCCGTCCGCAACCTGGTCGAACTCGCGGACGCTGAGGGCCGGGCCGGCGACCTGCTGGCCGCGCTCAACAACCGGGTCGTGGCGGCCTGCATCGGGCCCGTCTGTGCCGCTGTCGCCGTGGAGGAGGGCATCGAACACCCCATCATGCCGGCCAACTGGCGGCTCGGCTCGCTCGTCAAGCTGGTCGGCGAAACCTTGGCCGCCCGCATCGGAACTGGGTAGACCTAGGCGGCAGGAGGGTCGCTGCGGATCTCGGCCACCGGGATCCTGTCCGCCACGCCCTTGAGCCGCCGGGGCCTCGGCTTGCCGACGCGGACACCAGAGGTCGGACCGGCCGCCTCGATGGCGGCCAGGGTGGCGACCGCCTGCCCGCCTTTGGCGATCTCCGTCACCCGAGCGGCCACATTGACCACGTGACCGATGACGTCGTCGCCACTCATGATGGCCTCACCTCTGTGCACGCCGGCGCGCAACCGCAACGGATACGGCGCCGTGCCCACCAGCCCGACTGCTGCCCGCAGACCGCCTTGGGGGTCATGGAAGGTACACAGCAGGCCGTCGCCCAGGTGCTTGACGATCCGGCCGCCCTCCCTGCGCACGACCGGGCCGGCCTCCCGGTGATGCTGCTGCAGCAGGGCCAGGGCAGCCTCGTCGCCCTGCTCGCTGGTGTACGAGGTGAAGCCCTCGAGGTCGGTGAAGACCACTGTCAGCGGCTCGGGCCGCCCGCTCGGCGGCACCGCCAGGCGCGAGGCCAGCAACTGGGCGGCGCCCAGACCCAGCGCCGACAGCCGCGACGGGCGCTGCTCGACCGTCCGCTCCAAGAACCGTTCCACCACCTCGGAGGGCGCGGCCGTGGAGATGGGGCCAACCCCCGGATTTTCGAGCCAGCGCCGGTCGATTAGGCCCATCTCTATGGCCACGTCGGCGGCCTCGGTGTCATTGCGGATCAGCTGGGCCGCCTTGCGCGCCAGCAGCCGCCGTACCGTGTCGACCGCGTTGACGCCGGCCTCTCGGGCCCGTTCAGCCTGTTCCGGATCCACCCGACCACCCTACCGGGGCCCACTCCGACCGCCCGGCCCAACGGTCATCTGTCACATGGAGGCCTGCCCTACGTAGAGGCGGCGGGTTCCTTGGGAAGGCCCAGGACCATCTCGCCGATGATGTTGCGCTGCACCTGGGACGTGCCGGCGTAGATCGTGCCGGCCCGGCTCATGAGGAAGGTGCTGGTCCAAGAGCCGCTGTCATTGGGCGCACCCACGTCGTCGGCCTGGAAGCCACTCGACGTCCGCCCGGTGGGCGTCAACGCCGCCGCGCCCAGTATGTCGACAGCCAGGTCGGTGAGCACCTGGTGGTACTCACTCCAGTACAGCTTGAACGTGGACTCCCCCGGTCCCGGTTGGGCGCCGGCCAGGAACTTGGTGAGCGTCCGCATGCCCAGATAGCGCATGATCTCGACCTTGGCGTAGCACCACGCCAGGCGCTGCCGGATCAGCGGGTCGGCTGCCGCGCCGTTCTGCCGGGCCAGGTCGAAGAGCCGATCGAGCTCGCCCCTAAACATGATCGGGAACGTGGCCGCCGCCTCCCCCCGCTCGTAGCCCAGCAGGGTCATGGCCACGGCCCAGCCGGCGTTGACGCCCCCGATCACGTTCTCCTTCGGGGTGCGGGCGCCGGCGAAGAATGTCTCGTTGAACTCCGACCGCCCGGTCATCATCCGGATCGGCCGCACCTCGACCCCAGGCTGGTCCATGGGCACCAACAGAAAGGTGATCCCCTTGTGCTTCGGGGCGTCGGGGTTGGTGCGGGCCAGCACGAAGATCCAGTTGGCCAACTGCGCGACCGACGTCCAGGTCTTCTGCCCGTCGATCACCCACTCGTCGCCGTCGAGAACGGCCCGGGTAGCGAGGCTGGCCAGGTCCGATCCCGCCCCTGGCTCCGAGTACCCCTGGCACCAACGATCCTCACCCGACAGGATGCGCGGCAGGAAATGCTGCTTCTGCTCGTCGGTGCCCCATTGCAGGATGGTGTTGCCGACCATCTGGATCCCGAAGGTGTCGTTCGGGCCGCCGGTCGGCACCCCGGCCCGGTAGAACTCCTCGGCCACCACGACCTGCTCCAGCGGGGAGAGACCGCCTCCGCCGTACTGGCGCGGCCAGGACGCCGCCAGCAGCCCATGGTCGTAGAGGGTGGCCCGCCATTCTTCGGTGAAATGGAGAGCCGCCTGATGTTCGAGCGCCCCGACGCCCTTCCATCCGGCTGGCAGGTGCTCGCCGAGAAAGGCGCGGATTTTGTCCCGGTAAGCCTCGGCTTCGGCTGGGTAGCGCGGATCCACAACCAGCAAGCTACCGCCGCGGGGCATGATGGGGCCTCATGGATGTCCTGGTAGTGGTGGATGCCGCCCCCGTTCCCGATCGGCTGGTCGCCCGGGCCCGGCGGCGAGTCGACGTCTCCCCCGGGCCGCTCACCTCCGGCACCGTCGCCGACTTGCGCGCCCACATCCCCCGCTCGGTCGGGGTGGTCGGCGCCGCCACCCCAGCCGCCGCGGCCCAGGTGGCCGACATCGCCCGCCAGTTGCACCGGGCCGGCCTGCCCGTCATCATCTACAGCGATCTGCCGGTGGACGTGGAGTCGGGCATCGCGGTTGACCGTCTCAGCGACCCGGGGCCGCCCATAGAAGCGGCCGACTCCCTGATCGAGCTCATCGGCCATACCCCGTTGGTGCGGATGGATCGCATCGGCCGGGACCTGTCGGCTCAGCTGTTCGCCAAGCTCGAATTCCTCAATCCCGGCGGCAGCACCAAGGACCGCCCGGCCCTGGCCATGATCGATGCCGCGGAACGGGACGGCTCATTGACCAGGGGCGGCACCATCGTAGAACCGACCTCGGGCAACACCGGGGTCGGGTTGGCGATCGTGGCCTCCCGTCGCGGCTATCGCTGTATTTTCACCATGCCCGACAAGATCGCCGGGGAGAAGGTGGCCCTGCTGCGGGCGTACGGCGCCGAGGTCGTGGTCTGCCCGACCGCGGTCGACCCCGAGCACCCCGATTCCTATTACTCGGTGGCCCGGCGCCTGACCGAGAGCACCCCGGGCGCGTTCATGCCCAACCAGTACGCCAATCCTCACAATCCCGAGGCCCATGAACGCAGCACGGGACCGGAGTTGTGGCGCCAGACGGCCGGGCGCATCACCCATCTGGTCGCCAGCATCGGCACCGGCGGAACCATCACCGGCGTGGGTCGCTACCTCAAGGCCCAGAACCCCGCTATTCAGATCATCGGCGCCGACCCGGAAGGCTCGGTGTACTCGGGTGGGCAGGGCCGGCCGTATCTGGTCGAAGGGATCGGTGAGGACTTCTGGCCGGCCACCTACGACCGCGCGATCGCCGACCGGGTGGTCATGGTGTCCGACCGCGACAGCTTCCTGACCGCCCGGAGGGTTACCCGGGAGGAGGGGATCCTCGCCGGCGGCTCGTGCGGGACCGCGGTCTGGGCCGCCCTCGAGGTGGGGCGCGACCTCGGCTCTGACGCCGTGATCGTGGTGGTGCTGCCCGACTCGGGGCGCGGCTACCTGTCGAAGGTGTATGACGACGGCTGGATGGCGGACCACGGGTTCCTGCGTGCCGGCGGCGCCGGCGGCGACACCGTCGACGCCGTCCTGGCCCACAAGGTGGAGCTCCAGGGCGGTACCGGGCTACCTCCGTTGGTGCACGTGCACCCGAGCGAGACGGTCCGCTCCGCGATCGCCGTTTTGCGGGAGTACGGGGTGTCGCAGATGCCGGTCGTCAAGGCGGAGCCGCCGCTGTCGCTGGCCGAGGTAGTCGGCACGGTCACTGACCGGGGCCTGCTCGAGCGACTGGTGGCCGATCCGGCCGCCGTCGACACCCCGGTAGGGGAGGTGATGGGGCCGCCTCTGCCCATGATTGGCAGCGGGGAGCCCGTCGACGTCGCCGCGGCGCGGCTGGCCGACGGTGCCGCCGTGCTGGTTGTAGACGCCGGCCATCCGACCGGCATCGTGACCCGCTCCGACCTGCTGGAGTTCCTCGCCGGACCCCGCCCCGGGGGGACGGCCAGGTGACGGGGACCGGCGGGGGCGGGGCCGGAGCGCCGGCGGGCGTCTCCCCGGCGGCGGCCTCCCCGCCTGGCGCGGGCCCGGGTTTCGAGACTCGGGCCATCCACGCCGGCCAGGAGCCGGACCCCGTGACCGGCGCGGTGATCCCTCCGATCTCGCTGGCGACCACGTTCGCCCAGGAGGCGGTCGGTAAGCACCAGGGCTACGAGTACTCACGTAGCGGCAACCCCACCCGGACCGCCCTCGAGACCTGCCTGGCGTCGCTGGAAGGCTGCGCCCACGGGCTGGCCTTCTCCAGCGGGCTGGCGGCCGAGGACGCCATCCTGCGCCTCCTCCGCCCCGGCGACCACATACTCATACCCGACGACGCCTACGGGGGGACCTTCCGGCTGATCGACAAGGTCTGGGGTCCGCTGGGAATCTCGCACACCTCGGTCGGGTTGGGCGACCTCGACGCGGTTGCGGGGGCTTGGCGACCGGAGACCCGACTCGTCTGGGTGGAGACACCGTCGAACCCGGCTCTGTCGATCGTTGACATCTTGGCCGCGGCCTCGCTGGCGCACGAGCGGGGCGGCCGCTTGGTGGTCGACAACACCTTCGCCACCCCCTATCTCCAGCAGCCGCTGGCCTTGGGCGCCGACCTGGTGGTGCATTCCACCACCAAGTACCTGGGCGGCCACAGCGACGTCGTGGGCGGGTTCGTGGCGACCGACGACCCCGAACTAGCGGACGAGGTGGCGTTCTACCAGAACGCGGTCGGTGGGGTGCCAGGACCGCTGGACTGCTACCTGGTGCTCCGCGGCGCCAAGACGTTGGCGGTGCGGATGGACCGGCACTGCGCCAACGCCGAGGCGGTGGTGGAGATGCTGGTGGCGCACCCGGCAGTCAGCCGGGTCCTGTATCCCGGTTTGGCGTCGCACCCGGGCCACGATCTGGCCGCCCGCCAGATGCGGGGCTTCGGGGGGATGGTCTCCTTCGTGGTCGCCGCCGGCGAGGCGGCCGCCCTGGAGGTGGTCCGCTCCACCACCTTGTGGACCTTGGCCGAGTCGCTCGGCGCCGTCGAGTCGCTCATCGAGCACCCACACCGCATGACCCACTCCTCAGTGGCCGGCTCGCCCCTCGAGGTCGACCCCGGGCTGGTGCGCCTCTCGGTCGGTCTCGAGACCGCTAGCGACCTGCTCGCCGACCTCTCCGCCGCGTTGGACCGGGCGGGCAACTAAGCCGCTGCGTTCTGGACTTGCGCGAAGATCCAAGCTGGGAGAGCGTCTGGGTGCTCAACGACGCCGACGTGGTCCGCCTCAACCGCGCTGTCGTCGTCTTCCTCGGCATCTCATCGAGCGCCCAGGGCCTCTTCAACCCGGGTGGCCCGGGATGGATCGTTGTCCGGCCGCGGCTAGCCGGGGGGCTCGGTGTAGTCGGGGTTCGGTGGAGTTGGGGTGTCCGGCCCGTATTGGACGATGTCGGTGGCCATGGAACAACTGCCTTGGCAGCCGGCGGGGTTGGTTACGGTCACGACATAGCCGGAGTAGGGCTCGCTGGCGAAGGGAACCATCGCTTTCGTCACTGCGTTGGCGAAGGTCTGATCGAAGGGGCCGATGACCTCGTGGCTCGATGCCGGGCTCGACCCCACCCAGAGTCCGGTCTGCACCGACGAACCCCAATCGAGATCGACGTACTGCCTGCTGTGGCTGGCCGGCGGTGAGTTGCCCTGCCAGGTCTCGGGCTCGAACAACATGTCACCGGAGCCGTCGTATTGCAGTCCGAAGTAGAGGATGGTTCCGAAGTACGTTCGGCTCGGGATTGTCAGCACCGGCAGGCCACGTATCGAAGCACGGGCCGGGGAGTTGGCCGACGCGATCTGGCACCCCGCCCCGTACTGCAGCCCCCACAACATCACCAGCGCACTCGGCAGATCACCGGGGCAGGGGAACGGCACGCCCTGGTACCGCACGTCCCATGACCCTCCCGAGGACACAGTGAAGATGCCGCTACCGCCTCCGTCCTGCATGTCGACCGCCAGCTGTTCCGGAGCGTCCGGAGCCAGTGAGAACGAGGCGAGCGCCCAGTAACTGTCGGTCGAGCCCAGGTAGGCGTAGTACACCGACCCCGACGCCGGTCCCTGGAAATAGGTTTGCGGATAACCCTTCGACTGGGCGAAAGCGGCGAGAAGCTGGGTCTTGAGCTGGGGTGTGGCCAGCAGATTCTGCGTTGCCCGCGGCACCGTCGTCGAAGTCGATGTGGTCGAGACCGACGTCGTGGCCGCAGAGGGGGCGGATGTGGTCGACGTCGCCGGCGATCCCTCGTGCTTCGACGACGAGCAACCGGCAAGAACGATTACCAGCACCGTCAACCCCGCCAGCAGTGCCCGACACGAGCGGTTCACGGCTGAAGTATCGCTCTTCGACTGACTCGGACGCAGAACCGGCCCTGGCGCCGATTTCGAATCGGAGGCTTCTACAGGACCCGCAAGCGGATGGTCGCGTCCATGTGCGTGAGTCGGGCCAGCATGTCGTCGGTGTAGTCGGTGGCAATGTCGGTGATGACGTAGCCGATCTCGCCGCGGGTGCCGAGGGATTGGCCCTCGATGTTGATGCGGTGCTCGGCGAAGATGGCGTTGATCGAGGCCAGCACTCCGGGGGTGTTGCGATGGATGTGCACCAAGCCGTGAGCCCCGGCCCGGACCGGCAGATCAAGGTTGGGGAGGTTGACCGACAGGGCCGTGTTCCCCGACCGCACGTACTCGACGAGCTTGTTGGCTACGAACTGACCGATGTCGACCTGGGCCTCCTCGGTGCTGCCACCGATGTGCGGGGTCAGGATCACGTTCGGGAGGCCCTGCAAGCGGGACACGAACGCCTCGTCGTCTCCGGGCGGCTCCTCGAAAAATACGTCGACCGCCGCGCCAGCTAGGTGCCCGGACTCGATGTGGGCCCGTAGCGAACCGTGGTCAACCACGAAGCCGCGGCTCAGATTGAGGAACAGGGCTCCGTTTCGCATGGCCGCGAACTCCGGCGCACCAAACAGGCCCCGATTGTCCGGGCGCCCGTCCACGTGCAGAGTGACCACGTCGGCCCAGTCGAGCAGCTCCTCGAGAGAGTTGAGCCGGCGGGCGTTGCCGAGGGCGAGCCGGTCGGCTGTGTCGTAAAAGGACACCTGCATCCCGAGTCCCTCGGCCAGCACGGACAGCTGCGAACCGATGTTGCCATAGCCGACGATCCCGAGGCGACGGCTCCGCACCTCGTGCGCTCCGGCCGCCGACTTGGCCCAGATCCCCGCGTGCATGTCGCGGTTCTTGTCCGTGAGCCGGCGGGTGAGGGCGATGATCTCGGCGATCACCAGCTCGACGACGCTGCGGGTGTTGGAGAAGGGGGCGTGGAAGACCGCCACTCCCCTGCGGGTAGCGGCCGCCAGATCGATCTGGTTGGTGCCGATGCAGAAAGCTCCGACCGCCAGCAGCCGTTTGGACTTGTCGAGCACGGCCTCGCTGACCTGGGTGCGCGACCGGATGCCGAGCAGGTCGATGTCCGCGATCCGATCCGCCAGCTGGCTCTCGTCAAAGGACCCGGGGACGGTCTCGACCTCGAAGCCGGCCTCGGTGAGGCTCGCCGCCGCTCCGGGATGGATGTTCTCCAGCAGCAGGGCCCGGCGGCGGGGGGGTCGCTCGTCGTGCATGATCGACCACGATACTGGCCGGGGCAAGGGGAACGGCCAGCGCCCCTGTGGCGCGCTACCCTGCATTGGGCTCACTGAAGGCGATCAGATAAGAGGTAACCCATGAAACTGGGACCGCGGTTCTCCCGTCGGACCGGCTTTGGCGGATTGGCGATGGTGGCCGTGGCGGCTGTAGTGCTGGCAGCCTGTGGCAACCCCGCTACCAAGGTCACCCCCACCCAAGCGGTCAGCAAGGGATTTGGCGGAGTGGTGGCGCAGTCCGGCTTCAACATAAAGGTATCGCTGGGGGTCACAGCCCAGCAGCTGGAGCAGATCGCCACGACCCTTGGCGGCAGCGGCAGCAAACTGACGCCGCAGATCGCCTCGACCCTCACCGACACGTCGATCGACGTCGACTTCGAAACTGGCCATGGGGAGAACATTGACAGCAAGCAGGCGCGCACCGACCGCGACGACCAGTTCGACTTCGCGGTGCAGATCGATGGGGCGGCCCCGCTCGAAATCCGCTATGTGGACTCGACGATCTACCTCCACGCCGACCTGCCCACCCTGCTGAGCGATTTCGGTCAGCCCTCGTCCGCCGCAACCAAGTTCCAGAGCGACCTCCAGAGCGCCAACAGCTACGTTCCCGGGATCACCGCCTTGGGTCAGGGCCAGTGGGTGTCCGCTCAGACCTCGGCCCTCGCACCGCTCCTCAAGGATGTGAAGACCGGGTATTCGGCGGCCAGCTCGACCGTGTCGCTGAAGCTGGTGGATCAGCTGCGCGCCGCACTCGACGCCAACTCCACCTACGTCAATGAAGGCACGAACGGGGGTCGCACCGAGTACGCGGTTACCGTCGCCGTCCACAGCTTCGTACAGCAGGCGGGGGCCGACTTGTCGTCGTCGCTATCCAGCCTCCCCGACGCTTCCGATGTCACCAAGGGGCTCACCGCGATGGAAAGCAAGATCCCCGCCAGCCAGACAGCCGTCTTCGACCTGTATGTCAGCAACAACCGGGTCCAGGAGATCGTGATCGACCTCAACCAGTTCAAGCACAAGTTCTCCTTCGCCGTCCCTTTGCAGATCCAGTTCAGCTCCGGCTCGCCTGTCACCATCCCCCAGGGCGCCACCGCGCTGAACCTCTCGAAGCTCTCCTCCCTCCTAGGTGGCCTCCTGGGCGGGGCGAGCTCGACTTCCAACTAACGACAGTCCGGCCGGCGAGCCCAGACCCTACGTCGTGTAGTCCGCGTTGATGTGGACGTACTCCGCAGACAGGTCGCAGCCGTAGACGGTGGCCTCGGCGCTACCGATATTGAGCTCTACTTCGATGTCGACGTGGTCCTCGGCCATGATCTCGGTCAGCCGGCGCAGCCCGGACGGGTCCGGACGCGTCGGGTACGTCTCCAGATCACCAAAACGGATGACGACCCTCTCGGGGTCGATGTCGATGTCGTCCTGGCACTTGCCGATGGCCATGGCAACCCTCCCCCAGTTGGGGTCGGCACCGTGCACCGCCGTCTTGACGAGCGGGGAGTTGACGATGGCCCTGGCTACCCGTCGGGCCTGGTCCGCATCGGAGGCTGAGCGCACCGTGACGGTGAGCAGCTTGGTCGCCCCCTCACCGTCCCGGGCGAGCTGCAACGTCAGGTCCAAGCACACCTCGCGCAGCCCCACCGCCAACGCCGGCTCGCTCACCGGTCCAGCCGCACCGTTGGCGAGGACCACGGCCGTGTCAGAGGTGGACGTGTCGGTGTCAATGCTCAGACAATTGAAGGTCTCGTCTACGGCGCGCCGCCACAACCTGGTGAGGGTCGCCTCGTCGACGGCTGCGTCGGTCAAGACGAACACCAGCATGGTCGCCATGTCCGGCTCGATCATGCCCACACCCTTGGCCATTCCGACCACCCGGGCCGCTCCAGCCAGCTGAACCGCGGTCTTCGCCACCGTGTCAGTGGTCATCATCGACCGGGCCACCCGCACCGCGTCGGCGTCGAATCTGGCTCCCCGCAGGCCGGAGAGGTGCGAGCGGAGCAGGTCCATCGGGTACGGCCG
>Ga0302324_100001489_pt1 | contig 56896 bp, 47 predicted proteins | sample Palsa_T0_1_FD_201949 | JGI IMG/M metagenome (GOLD analysis project Ga0302324, IMG submission 201949) | Peat permafrost microbial communities from Stordalen Mire near Abisko, Sweden - Palsa_T0_1 | ecosystem: Environmental > Terrestrial > Soil > Palsa > Peat permafrost | place: Sweden: Abisko...
AGCGGCCATCGCGGATGCCGTCAGCGCCACGCGCCGCGGGCGCGAGCTAGGCGGCAATCAGATGTACGTGGTCGACAAATCCGACACCGATACCCGCGTGCAGGCTTACGACAAGATATGGGTGAAGCACATCAAGAGCGCCTTGATGGAGAATCGCTTCCGGCTGGTGCAACAGCCGATCGCGAGCCTGCTCGGCGAGGATAAAGGCATGTTCGACGTGCTGGTGCGCATGCTCGATGAACAGGGCAACGAGGTACTGCCCTCAGAGTTCATCGCTGCCGCCGAGCGCAACGATTTGATGAAGAACATCGACCGCTGGGTGATCGGCGCGTCGATGTCGTTCGCCGCGAACCGCAAAGCCGCCTGTATTTTCGTACGCCTTTCGAAGGACACGGTGCTCGACAAGAGTTTGCTGCCCTGGCTCGAAACCCAGTTAAAATCGCTGAAGATAGAGGCCAAGCGTTTGTGCATGCAGGTCACCGAGGAGCTTGCGACGCAGTACGTGCGGCAAACCAAGGACACTGCGGAGAGCCTGCGCAAGCTCGGATTCCGCTTCGCGCTGGAACATTTCGGCACCGGCCGCGACCCGTTGAAACTGCTCGCCGACATTGAAATGAATTTCATCAAGGTGGATGGGTCGCTGATGCAGGGTCTGTCCACGAATCAAATCCAGCAGCAGCGCGTCAAGGGGCTGGTGGAGGCGGCGAAACGCCGCGGCATCGAAACGGTGGCCGAGCGCGTCGAGGACGCCAACACCATGGCGGTGCTGTGGCAGCTCGGCATCGAGTTCATCCAAGGCTACTTCGTGAATGCCCCTGAAGATGTGACCATGTCGGGCGAGCGCTAGCGTCCCGCCGGCGCGCGCGGCGGCTACGCCGCCGCTACTTCCAGTCGAGCGACTTGCTTGTAGGCGCGCGAGAATCGTTGGCGCCGCTGTCCCTTCTTATCCAGGAATTGCTTGAGCTCCTCGAATTTGAGCTTCATCGGCGCGCTGTTGCCGCTGTAGACGGTGAGGATTTCGCCCGGCGCCACCACCGCCATCGCCACCAAGTACTCGTCTCGATCGGCGGATTTCTTGCCTGCGATCCCAAATAGATTTTGGCCCTTGCCGGCGCTCATTTCCTCGATTTCGCCGGCCGGCAGCGCCAACACTTCGCCGTCATTGTCGACGAATATCGCAAGCGCCGCCTTATTGTTCAACGGCTGCGCGGGCAGCACGCGGGCGTTCTCGGGCACCTTCAGAACCGATTTGCCCTTCTTGTTGCGCGCATACAGCTCGCGAAGCTTCACGGCAAATCCGTAGCCGGCATCGCTTGCCAGCAGCCAGATATCATCCGGCTCGCCGATCAGCACCGCGGCGAATGTCGCACCGTCCGGCGGGTCCACGGTGCCGGAGAGCGGCTCGCCATAGCCGCGCGCCGCGGGCAACTGATGTGCGTCCAGGCTGTAGGCGCGGCCGGTGGAATCGATGAAGACCGCCTGCTGCAAATTACGGCCTTTGGCGGATGCCTGGAATTCATCGCCGCCCTTGTAGCTCAAGGCGCGCACATCGATGTCGTGGCCCTTGGCGGCGCGCACCCAGCCTAGACGGGATAGCACCACCGTGGTCGGCTCGCTGCTGAGCAGTTCGGTCTCGCTGATGGCCTGCGCGGCCTCGCGCTCCACCAGGCGCGTGCGCCTCTCATCGCCGTATTCTTCCGCGTCGCTGATCAGTTCATCGCGGACCAGCTTGGTCAGGCGTGCCTTGCTCTTCAGCGTGCGCTCGATGTCATCGCGCTCCTCGGCGAGCTTTTTCTGCTCATCGCGGATTCTCATCTCCTCGAGGCGCGCCAGATTCCGCAGCTTGGTCTCGAGGATGGCCTCGGCCTGTTCATCGGAGAGCTTGAAGCGCTTGATGAGCACGGGCTTTGGCTGCTCCTCGGCGCGCACGATGCGGATCACCTCATCGAGATTCAGATACGCTATCAACATGCCGTCGAGGATGTGCAGCCGCGCGTTCAACTTCGCGAGGCGATGATTCAAGCGCCGCGAAACGGTTGACTTGCGAAACTCCAGCCACTCGAGCAGCAGTTCCTTCAATCCCATGACGCGCGGACGTCCATCCAGGGCGATGACGTTGATATTCACGCGGTAGTTGCGCTCGAGGTCGGTGGTCGCGAACAAGTGAGCCATCAGCGCTTGGATGTCCACACGATTGGATTTCGGCACGAGAACCAGCCGCGTCGGATTCTCGTGGTCGGACTCGTCGCGAAAGTCCTCGACCATGGGCAGCTTCTTCTGCTGCATCTGCGCGCCGATCTGCTCCAGCACCTTGGCGCCGGACACCTGGTAAGGCAGCGTGTCGATGACGATCTCGCCGTCCTCGATCTCATAGGTGGCTCGCGCCTTGAAGCTGCCCGAGCCGGTCTCGTACATTTGTACCAGCTCGTCGCGCGGCGAAACGATTTCAGCTCCGGTGGGCAGATCCGGGCCTTTGATGTGCGCCATGATCTTGCGCGTGCTCAACTCGGGATCTTCCAATAGCGCCACGCAGGCCTTCACCACTTCGCGCAGATTGTGCGGCGGGATGTCGGTAGCCATGCCCACGGCAATGCCCGACCCGCCGTTCAGCAGCAGATTAGGTACACGCGCCGGAAGAATGCTGGGCTCTTCGAGCGAACCGTCGAAATTCAGCGTCCAGTCCACCGTGCTCGAGCCCAGCTCCTGCAGCAGCAAATCGGCGTAACGCGTGAGCCGCGATTCGGTGTAGCGCATGGCGGCGAAGGATTTTGGATCGTCCGTGGAACCCCAGTTTCCCTGGCCGTCGACAATCGGGTAACGATAGGCAAAATCCTGGGCCATGTGCACCATGGCCTCATAGCAGGCGGTGTCGCCGTGCGGATGAAACTTTCCGATCACATCGCCGACCGTGCGCGCCGATTTTTTGTGCTTCGCGCCGGCGGCCAGCCCAAGTTCGCTCATCGCGTATACGATGCGCCGCTGCACCGGTTTCAGCCCATCGCTTAAAGTAGGCAGCGCGCGATCCAGAATCACATACATCGAATAATCGAGGTAGGCGCGCTCGGCGAAGGACTTCAGTGGTTCCCTCTCCACACCTTCGAAATTGAGTTCTTGTTCCTTCATGTGCGGCGCTAGATGTGCGCGAGATTGCCCTTGCTCTCGAGCCACTCGCGCCGATCGCCGGCGCGCTTTTTCGCGAGCAGCATGTCGAGCAGCTGATCGGGATTGTCCTTCGCGTCGATGGTCATTTGCACCAGGCGGCGCGTTTGCGGCGCCATGGTGGTTTCGCGCAACTGAAGAGGACTCATTTCGCCCAAGCCCTTGAAGCGCGTGACCACCGGTTTGGTGCGGGGACTCTCTGAGGCGATGCGCTTCAAGGCCTTCTCGCGTTCCGCCTCATCGAGCGCATATACCACTTCCTTGCCGGCATCGATGCGGAACAGGGGCGGCATGCAGACGTAGATATGCCCGGCGACGACCAGCGGCCGGTAGTGTCTGAGAAACAGCGCGCATAGCAGCGTGGCAATGTGCTGTCCGTCGCTGTCGGCGTCCGCCAAGATGCATATCTTGTGGTAGCGCAATCCGGACAGGTCGGTCGCCGCGGGATCGACGCCGATCGCGACGCTGATATTGTGAACTTCTTGGGACTGCAGCACTTCGCCGGTATCGGCCTCCCAAGTATTCAAGATCTTGCCGCGCAGCGGCATGATGGCCTGCGTCACCCGGTCGCGGGCCTGCTTGGCCGACCCGCCGGCCGAATCGCCCTCCACCAGAAACAGTTCGCCGCGGGCAGGATCCTGGCTCACGCAATCGGCAAGCTTGCCGGGCAGCGCGGGACCGGCGACGATTCGCTTGCGGGCCACCTTTTGACTGTCCTTGAATCGCTGCTGCGCATTGGCGATCGCCAACATCGCGACCTTTTCGCCCTGATCCGGATGTTGATTGAGCCACAATGCGAAGGTGTCCTTGATCACACCCTGGACGATGCCCGCGGATTCGCGCGAGGAAAGCTTCTCCTTGGTCTGGCCGGCGAATTGCGGCTCGCGCATCTTCATGGAGAGCACGAAACTCACGCCATCCCAGACATCCTCCGGGGTGAGCTTCAGGCCGCGCGGCACCAGATTGCGAAACTCGCAGAACTCGCGTACGGCATCGGCGGTTCCGGCGCGAAGTCCGTTGACGTGGGTGCCGCCTTCGACGGTTGGGATCAAATTGACATAGCTCTCTGCAATCGCGTGTTCGGACTCGAGCACCCAAGCGACCGCCCAGTCGAGCGAGCCGCCGTCGATGTCGCGTTTGCCGTAAAAGGTTTCCGCGGGCAGCCATTCGCCCTTGCCCAATTCTTCCGCGAGATATTGGTGCAGGCCGCCGGTGTAGAACCACTCGTCCTTCTCGCCGGTGGCTTCATTGATCAAGGTGACGCGAAGGTTCGGGCAGAGCACCGCTTTGGCGCGCAGCACCTGTTTGAGCTTGGGGATGGCAAATTTATCGGTGTCGAAATATTTCGGATCGGGCCAGAAGCGAATGGTGGTGCCGGTTTTGGATTTGGGCACATCGCCCACGATCTCGAGCTTGGAAGTGGGCTTGCCGCCGGCGAAGCTGATGTTGTATTCCTTGCCGCCGCGCCGCACCCAGCACTCCAGATGTTTCGACAGCGCGTTGACCACGGAGACGCCGACCCCGTGCAGGCCGCCCGAATGCTGATAGGTCTTGTCGTTGAATTTTCCGCCGGCATGCAGCCGCGTCAATGTCACTTCGACGCCGCTGATTTTCTCTTTCGGATGAATGTCGACTGGTATGCCGCGGCCGTCGTCTTCGACCTGGCAGGACCCATCCTTGAAGATGCTGACATTGATATTTTCGCAATAACCCTGAATCGCTTCATCGACGCTGTTGTCGATCACTTCGTGCGCGAGATGATTCGGCCGCGTGGTGTCGGTGTACATGCCCGGGCGCCGCCGAACCGGGTCCAAGCCGCTCAGCACTTCGATGTCGGAGGCCGTGTAAGACGATGCCATCAATTACCTCAAGCAAGTCCAAAGCATTTCGCGTCGGCCGCGTTTGCAAGGCGCGGGAGTCTAGCATGCGGGTCCGCCGCTGTTTAAGCTGGCAGCCCGCACTCGATTCGGCTATCGTTCAACCGATGGGAATCGCCAACCAGCAGAACATGATTCGCACCATACCGGTATTGCCGCGTCCATACGGCATCCGCGTGAGGCTGCGCCCGGGCGATCCGTTCGCCAAATTGCTTGGCAGCGATTGGCAAAAGACGCATTGGTTTTTCACCGCCGCGGAGCGGGATCGGGTATTGGAAGACATGTCGCGAAAGCACGAATACTCGCGCATCGGCGATTCGCCGGCATTGGTCTTCGAGAAGGTCGAGAATCTCGGCGAGAGCCGCAGCTTCTAGTCAGCCGGACGGCCGCCCTCAAAAGGTTCGCCCGAGGAACAAGGAGAACGCGGCGTTACCCTGCGTGTCGTAGCCCGTGCCCAAATACAGCGGCCCGAGAAAGGTATCGAACGCGATGAACAGCGATCCGTCCTTGCGCGCCGTTCCAAAGCTCATTTCCCCGCGCTGCTGCCAGGTATTGCCGGCTTCCAGAGACATGCCGATATACACGGGGACATCGAAAAATCCTTCGCCGCCGCGGCTCACCCGGCGAAAGTAGATGGCTCGGGCAATCGCGTAGTTCGGACCCAGCAATTGCTGGGGCGCAAGTCCCGACAAATTGAAAAATCCGCCCAACGAATAAAAATCCTGCAAGGCCGTGGGAAGGATGTTGCCGTGCGTGGTGGTGCCGGCGCTCGTCCATAACAGGATGGCGTTGCGGCCGTCCGAACGCGCGATCAGCCAGTCCGCCTGCACCTTGTCGAAGTCGAAGTCGGCTCCCAGCTCCCGTCGATTCGCATCCCATTGCAGTGTGAAAGTCTGCCCGTCGCGCGGGAAATGCACATTGTCGAGGCGGTCATAGCTGAATTTGAAAAAGAATTCGCCGTTGTTGTACTGCGATTGCACGAGATCCGGATCGCCATAGTTGTCATGCGTCGCGCCGTTCGTGCGGTGATAGCCGACGCGAATTTCGCCCCAGTTGCCAAGATTGGTTCCCAGGTCGAAGTCGCTTTCCAGCTCGCGATCGCGAAAATCCGCCGTCTCCACATTGTTCGTGTAAATCGGCAGATCCCTGCCTTCGACGCGTACGCTCGGCGCCGCGAACCAGGTGCGCGTCGCATTCAGCGGCTGATAGAACTCGCTGGCGGCTTTCTGGTCGTAGCCGACCTGCACATCCGTCACCAATTCCGCGCCCAGCGTGTTCAATTCGGTCATGATGAAGCGCGCCGCGGCGTTGTAGCGGCTGTTGCCCTGGAAATCATCGTCCAAGCTCAAACCGAAGCGCACATAATTGGGACCCCAGGATTTGCGCCGCGCCCTTATCTCGAGGCCGGAATCGCCGTCGTCGGCATCCCGGTCAACCAGCGAGTAGTCGATGGTCTCGAAATTTCCGAGGCCGTAAAGCTCGGTAATGCGCTCACCCACGGCATCGGCATCGAGCGGCTTGCCCACCAGAGGCTGCATCTCGGCCATGATGGTTTTCTCATATCGCTTGGAGTCTTGATCCACGCGCACGAATTTGATTTGCGGCAGGCCGGGTTCGCGCGCCGAGCGGCGCGCCAGATAGTCGCGGTACGCCGCATCACCCACACTCAGCGCGTCGAGTCTCGCGAGCAACGCTCGGGCGGCGTTCTCGCCGGCGGCAATGGTGCTGGCTGCCGCGGTGAAATCGGTCGAGCTGGCTGTGCCTAGGAGCGGCGTTATCAAGATATCGGAACCACCCAAGGTTGCGCGTTGGCGGTCCGCGTCTTTGCGCAGCAGAATCGCCAGCATTTGATTGGAAATCGTCAGCGCCGAATCGAGCGATTCGCGCGGCTGCAGCGGATAGCTGACATCAGAGACGATGAGAATGTCGGCATGCATCTCGCGCGCCACGTCGATCGGCAAATTTTCCGCGATGCCGCCATCGACCAGCAGCCGTTCCTGCAATTCGACCGGTGCAAACACGCCCGGTGCGGAAATGCTCGCGCGCATGGCGATCGCGAGATCGCCCTTGTCGAGAAGCACCGCGCTGCCGGTCACCAAATCGGTGGCCACCGCGCGAAATGGCGTGGGCAGCGAATCGAAGTCCGCGCTATTGCTGAAAGGCAGCGTCAGTTGACGCAGCGTCTCTTGTAGTTTCTGGCCTTGAATGAATCCCTTCGGCAGGAGAATTTGTCCGTGCTTCACGCCCAAGGGCAAGCGCACCAGGAAATTGCGGTCGTCCTGCTTGCGCCTGAATGCCAAGTCGCGGCGCGGCGGCGCGTCGCGGAAGGCTTCCTGCCAATCGAGCGAGCGCATGGTGGCGTCGATCTGCTGCGCCGTCATGCCGCTTGCATACAGACCGCCCACGACAGCGCCCATGCTGGTACCCGCGATGCAATCGATCGGGATTTTCAGCTCTTCGAGCACTTTGAGAACCCCGATGTGCGCCATGCCGCGCGCACCGCCCCCAGAGAGCACCAGACAAATGCGGGGCCGCACCAACGTATCTGGCGGCGGCGGCGCCGCCGCCGCGTGGCAACTCGCCGCCAGCGCGCAGGCCAATCCGAGCCGTAAGGTGAGCTTCCCCATGTTGGGGAGATAGTTTAATTCACCAAGTCGATAGCGGAAGCGGTAAAAAGATTCGTCGCCGGGTTGTAGTAGCCTCGGGCCGTCAACTTGAGCACAGGCGTGGGCACCGCGAGGGTCGTATTCACGTTTGTGACAAATTCCGAGAAGCTATTGTACGAACTGATGCTGACCAGGGTGCTGCCGATCGCAAACAGCGGCAGGAATACCGGCGGCAAACCGGCCGGCGGCGGCGGTGCGACTTGCGGAACGATTTCGGGGGTCGCCGCCAAAGTGGCCATGTCGATGCTCTCGGCACCAATGCGAATCACGCCGGAGCCGAATGCCGTGTTGGCCAGATCGATTGTCATTCCGGCGTCGGTGAACGTGCTGAACGGGGTCGTGGTCCCCGCACCGGTCCACGTGACCACCATCGTGGCAGGAACGGTTGGCGCGGCGTTGATGGCCTCGGCGATGAAATCGGGCGGCGCCGTGCCGAAGGGGCTCGTATAGCCGTCAACCCACAGCAAATCGCCCGCCGCCGTGCCAATGGGCAAACTCAAGGCTCCTGTATTGACGGCAAAACTGGACCCTGCCGGGGCGGCGGCGCCATTTCCCGAGAAGTTATAGTTGCTGATAGGCCAATCCTCGATGGATTGCACATTCATCAGCAAACTCCCCGAGGCCGACGAGGTGAGCGAGCCCCACAGCTCCGTTGACTGCAGGCGCACCGAACCGGTGTTGGTGTCGCTGGTGCCGGTCGAGTCGATCGTGACCACACCGGTGGATGTGACCGAATAGAGTCCGCGCACGGTGACGTGCTGCCCAACGGACACGGAATTATAGTTGAGCGGCCCCAAGGTCGCGACGCCGTCCGCGGTCACCAGCGTGCCGGTTCCCAGCAGCACGAGCGAGTCCTGGCTTTGGTATTGAACGACTTGATCGGCGTTTGCGAACAAGGTGCCCCCGCGCAGGGTCAGCGTGTTGCCGCTGCGCGCGATGACATCGCCTTCCATTCCGTCGGTGTAGAAATCCTCCAGCGTGGAGCCGGCTACCACGTACTGCGAGTAAAACTTGCCGGCCGTGATTCCAGCGCCGAGTGTCGGCGTCGGCTGGAAGGTGCAAAACGCGGCGGTCATCGTGGCGCCAGCCGAGCTTTGCGACAATGCGCTGATACCGGGATTGCCGACATAGGTAATGCCGTCGAGCGTGTAGACGGTACTCGCACTGTTGAATATGGTGAGCGTTCCCAATGCATTCACTTCGTCGAAGAATGGCCGAACGTAGGTCGAGTATGTTTGAAGATTGATGCTCGAGTTGACCAACGGGCCGCGCACTCGGATCAATTTGGTATCCGGGGCGGCGATGGAGGCGGTCATGTAAGGATTGACCGTCACGGTCGGAGGGCTGGTCGACAAATCGACGGTGTTCGATGCCGCAAGGTCGAAGTCGAAGGCAAGGCGCACGGCATTGGTGGACGCGTAGGTCGGTTGCAGGATCAGCGGGTTGTTCTGGTCGAGGTTGACCACGATGGCTACTGTCGTCACGGCCGCACCCGTGGAATCCACGACCGTCGCTTGCACCGGCGCTCCGTTGACCTGCACGAAGATTTGCGCTGCGGTGTAGTCCAGTGTGATGGTCGCCGTGATGTAGGTGTCGACCGGTATGGGCGCGCTCGACCACAATTCGGAAAGATTCGTCAGCTTGGTGAGGTCTATTTCCTCGGGAGTCGCGATTGCGGTGATGGGTCCATAGGTTTTGCCGGTCAGGACCACCGAATCGATGGCCACGAGGTAGCTGGAAAAATCGCCCGGCTCATCGGTCAGCGTGATCCAGGCGACACCGTAGCCGCTGACGGTATTTTCGTGGTGGCAGCCAGCGGCGATGAAACCGAAGGCGCAGGCGCACAGCAGCGCCAACACGCGATTGCGAACATGACCCTGGATCGATGAGTGCACTACGGCTTCCAATATTTTGTGGGGTTGAATGTTTAAGGCTGCGTAGAATAAAGGCTTTCGAGACCTCGCGCGCAGCAAAGTTCCATTTGGCGGGTGGTACGGCCGCTTTGGCCGTGCTAGGAGCCGGTCCCCGGGGCCCCGGTTGGGCGCGGCACTTGCTGGGTAATGCAGTGAATATTCCCCCCGCCCAGCAAGACCTCGCGGGTGGACACGCCGATCACGCTGCGGGACGGAAACAGCCTTTTCAGGGTACGCATGGCGGCGGAATCGCGGCGTTTGTCGTAAAGAGGCATGACCACGCACTTGTTGGCGATGTAGAAATTGATGTACGACGCCGGCAATCGATCGCCGGCGCGGCGCGGATGACTGCCGGCACGTTCGTCGATTCCCGCCGCTTCCTCGGCGCTCATGAACAGGGGCTCCGGCTGGTGGATTTTGTGGATGGTCAGCCGCCGGCCGCGCGCATCCTTGGCATGATGCAGACGCGCGAGGGCATCGCGGGAGATCTCGAACTGCGGGTCCTTGCGATCGTCGGTCCAAGTCAGGGCGACATGACCGGGACTCGTGAAGCACGCGAGTTCGTCGATGTGGCCTCCGGTTTCATCCTTGTAGACCCCTTTGTCCAACCAGATGACGCGGCTCACCGCCAGATAGCGGCGCAGTTGCTCTTCGATGTCGGCACGCGTGAGACTCGGATTGCGATTCGGATTCAGCAAGCACTCTTCGGTGGTCAAACAGGTTCCCTGCCCGTCCACATGGATGGCGCCGCCTTCCAGCACGAAGCGCGTGCGATATCGGTCCGCGCCTTCCAGCTCCAATACCTTTTGCGCAACCTCGTCATCCCGGTCCCAGGGAAAATACAGCCCCCCATCGAGGCCGCCCCAGGCGTTGAAAGTCCAATCGATGCCGCGTCGGCGGCCTTTCTTATCGATGACAAAGGTCGGACCGCAATCTCTCATCCATGCGTCATTGCTGGAGAGTTCGACCACCCGCACGCGGTGCGGCAATCGGGCCCGCGCATTGTTGAACTGCGCCGCCGAAACGCCGACAGTCACCGTCTCGCCCGTCGCAATCGCGGCGGCCACCGCTGCGAACGCCGCCTGCGCGGGTTTGGCGCCGCCGCGCCAATTGTCGGTTCGTTCGGGCCACAGCATCCAGCAGCCGGAATGTCGTTCGAACTCCGCGGGCATGCGGAAGCCATCCTTCGCGGGTGTTGAGGTCAAGGTGCGCAATGCGGGTCTCCGGTCGCGCATGCTAGCATTGCGGCTGCATTTACAGGAGCACACGAATGCCAGAGGCAAAGCCCGTCAAGATGCAGATCCCCGCCGGGGGCGAGAAGATCACGATCTCGAACGGCAAACTGCGCGTGCCCGACCAGCCCATCATTCCGTTCATCGAGGGCGACGGTACCGGTCCCGATATATGGCGGGCGAGTGTGCGGGTGTTCGACGCGGCTGTGCAAAAGGCCTACGGCGGCAAGCGCAAGATTCATTGGATGGAGGTCTTTGCGGGCCTCAAGGCCAACAATGCCTACAACACCTGGCTCCCCGAGGAGACCGTTACCGCGTGCCGCGATTATCTGGTCTCGATCAAGGGCCCGCTCACCACGCCGGTGGGCGGCGGCATTCGCTCCTTGAATGTAGCTCTTCGCCAATTGCTGGATTTGTACGTGTGCTTGCGGCCGGTGCGATGGTTCAAGGGAGTACCCTCGCCGGTCAAGACGCCGGAAAAGGTCGACATGGTCATCTTCCGCGAGAACACCGAGGATATTTACGCGGGGATCGAATTCGAAGCGGGCTCCGCCGACGCTAAGAAATTTCTCGAGCTATTCAAACAGAGCTTTCCGAAACAGTATGCCAAAATCCGTTTCCCGGACAGCTCCGGAATTGGACTGAAGCCTGCATCGAAGGAAGGCACGGATCGATTGTTCCGCGCCGCCGTCAAGTACGCGATCGACAACAAGCGCAAGAGCGTGACGATCGTGCACAAGGGCAACATCATGAAATTCACCGAGGGTGCGTTTCGCGCCTGGTCATATCAATTGGCCGAGAAGGAATTCGCCGACAACGTGTTTACCTGGGAGCAGTGGGAGCGCATTAAATCCGCGCAGGATGAGAAGGAAGCCAACGCGCAGATGGAGGCTGCCAGGAAAGCCGGCAAAGTCATCATCAAAGATGCCATTGCCGACATCACCTTGCAGCAGGTATTGACCCGTCCGGATGAATTCGACGTGGTCGCCACCATGAATTTGAACGGCGACTATTTGTCGGATGCGCTGGCCGCGCAAGTGGGCGGCATCGGCATCGCGCCCGGCGGCAACATCAACTACATGACCGGTCATGCGGTGTTCGAGGCGACGCACGGCACCGCTCCGAAGTATGCGGATCTCGACAAGGTGAATCCCGGATCGGTCATCCTTTCAGGCGAGATGATGTTCCGCTACATGGGTTGGCTGGAAGCGGCGGATGCCATCATTAACGCGATGGACAAGTCGATCGCGCAAAAAACCGTCACCTACGATTTCGCGCGCCTGATGCCCGGGGCCACCGAAGTCAAATGCAGTGAATTCGGCGATATTTTGATTCGCAATTTGTAAGGACTGCGCGCGGCCGGCCGCTTCGATGCCGCTTCGATGCCGCGTCGGCGCCGCTACCGCGCGGCGCCCGCGAGCTTGAATTGCGCGCTCTGCGGCATCGTTCGCTGTTTGAGGATGTCGAACGCGGCGATGCGATACGCCTCGCTCATGGTGGGAAAATTGAAGATCTGCTCGATAAAAAAATCCGCGGTCGCGCCGCAGGCGATGGCCGCCTGGCCCAAGTGAACCAATTCCGTGGCTCCCTCGCCGAGCACTTGAACGCCGAGCACGCGCGCGGTGCCGCGCTCGCAAAGCAGCGATAAGAATCCGCTGGGTTCGCCGGCGATGTGGGCGCGCGCCACTTCGCTGAAATCGGCCCGCCCGACGAGGAGGTCGATGTGCTTCGATGCGGCCTCGGCCTGCGACAACCCTACGCAGGCGATTTCGGGAATCGTATAGACTCCGCTCGGCACCAGGCTGGTCGTGGGCGGGGGCGGCAACCCCAGTGCGGCCAGCGCCGCGCGCCGGCCTTGATCGGCCGCCGCACAGGCCAGCGCAGGCGGCCCGATCGCATCGCCGGCCGCGTATATCCCGGGTATGTTGGTCTCGAAACGCTCGTTCACCTGCACGGTTCCCCGCGGACTGATGCCGAGTTCGAGTCGGTCAAGCCCGATACCGTCAAGGTTGGCGACGCGGCCAAACGCGGCGAACACGATGTCCGCCGCCAGCGATTTACCGTTCCCCAGCTTCACTTCGACCTGCGAGAAGCCGTCGAAGCGGGCGCCGCTGACCTCAGAACCCCCGAGGTACTCTCCGCCCATGGCGCGAAACGCGGCCAAAAATCCGCTGCGCAACGCCGGATCAAGAAAACCCAAGGGCTCCGCCGCCTTGTCGAGCATCGTCACCGCACAACCCAGCGCGGCAAAGATAGATGCATATTCGCAGGCGATAACCCCGCTCCCCAGCACGAACATCGAGCGCGGGATGTACGGGAGACTCAAAATAGAGTCGCTGTCGACGACGTGTTCATGGTCCACTTCGATGGCCGCTACGTGGCGCGGCCGGGATCCGGTGGCCAGCAGCATCCGCGGCGAACTGAGCACTCGATGCGTGCCGTCGAGATGCTGCACCTCCAAGCGATGAGCGTCCAAGAAGACCCCGCGTCCACGAATCAGCTCGACGCCATTGCGCTGCAGCTGTGCCAGAAGATAGCGGTCCTGGGCGGCGATCACCGCATCGACCCCATGCAGCAAAGCGGACAAGGGAGCATCGCCGCGCAGCTCCACCGCCAGAGAGGTCGCACTGCCCTGCATGCGTCGATATCGCAAGGCCTGTTCGCGCAACGCCTTACTGGGGATGGTGCCGGAGAGCAGGCAGGAGCCTCCTACCTGCGGCTCGCGCTCGACGATGGCGGCCCGAAAGCCTGCCTTGGCGGCCTGTACGGCGGCCTTTTGGCCGGCCGGCCCCGACCCTAAACAAATGAGGTCGAAATCGCCCGACTGCACGATTAAATTCCCGCCAAGCTGCGGATCTGATCGCGTTTCGCGAGCATGACGCGCCGGTCGTCTGGAAAAACCCCGAGCTGCTCGAACACCGGACTTGCCATCACCAATTCTTCATCGAGCAACTGTGGGTGCAAGGTGTGCGTGGCCAGCAGATGCGCCGCGTGCACCGTTCCTGCCAGATCGCCGTGGCTCGAAGTCATGTAGCTGCGCCAGCCGATCGCGGCCTCCTGCACATCCGCGGGCAACCGCCACACGCTCATCAACAGGCGGCCGAACGCAGGTTCGAATTCAACCACGAGATCGGCGAAGCTCTGGGCGTCCATGACGGTGCGCCGCTGGACCTCGAATCCGGACAGAATCTTCAGCGCCAGCGCAGCGCCGGTACGGTGCATCAACGCCGCCAAGAACGCGCTCTCCACATGCTTGCGGCGGCTGCGCGCAATCTCCTTGGCCCATAGGCCGGCGAGCCACGCCTCGCGCCACAGCTCTTCGGATTCGGGTTCATGCCCTGGGGCGTTGAATACTTCACCCCGCAGCATCACTGCCATGGCGAGATTGCGCACTTCCGCGACGCCGAGCCAGGAGACCGCCTGCTGCAAGGAGACGATGGGCGAGCGCGGCCGCATCGCGGGGGAATTCGCCACCCTCATCAGTTCGCCTGCGAGCGCGGCATCGGATTGAATCAAGCGCGCCAATTGCGCCGCGTCGGTGGCCTGTTGCGCGGTCAATTCCGCGAGCTGTGCGCACACGCGCGGCAATGGGGCAATGCTCTGCGGAGCTGTCAGGGACTCACTGAGGAATGCGTGCGCCGCTTGTGAGTGCAAAGAGGAGAGAACGACGGCGGATTGAGGAATCAACTGAAGCACCACCCCTGAACATCATGTCGACCCTCCTATCGGCAATGTCGGGCGATGCTTGAGCTCGAAATATGTTAACTAAATCCCTTGTCCAGCGCCTGAGCTAAGTCTTCGATGAGGTCGGAAGCATCCTCCAGACCGATCGACAATCGCACGGTGCCCTTGCCTATCAGCGAGGCCGCACGCTGCGCAGCCGTGTACTCGCCGCCTCCGAGCAGTTGCGGCGGCATCACCAGCGACTCGGTCGACCCGACGCTCGCGGCAATCGAGAACAATGTCAGGGATTCCGTGAATCGCGCGCTCTCGCCATAACCGCCGTCCAATTCGATGCTCACCACGGTGCCGAAGTCCTTCATTTGTCGGCGAGCCAGGGCATGTTGAGGATGAGCTGCAAGACCTGGGTAGTGCACCCGCTTGACTCGCGGGTGCCGCTGCAGGAATTCACTCACCTCCAGCGCATTGGCGCACTGGCGCTCGTAGCGGACGAAGTAGGTGCGCATGCCGCGCTGAATGAGGAAAGCAGCGTGTGGGTCGAGCGTCGGCCCCATATAGCCGACGTCCTTGCGCATTTGCGCGATGAGCGCTTGCCGCGCGATGATGGCTCCGCCCATCACATCGCCGTGCCCGGACGCATATTTCGTCAGGCTGTGCAGATAAACATCGATGTCGTAGGCGCCGTGATTGTGAAAACCGGCGAAGGTGTTGTCGAGCACCGTCAGACATCCGGCTCGCCGTGCATGCGAGGTCAGGTGTACGATGTCTGCGATCTTGGTGACAGGATTGGTAGGGCTTTCGAATATGACCAGGCGGGTCGCAGTCTCCTTTAGTACCCTCTCGATGCCGCTCAAGTCCTCAATCGACAATAGCGTATGCGTCACGCCGAATTTGGCAAGCAAATGCTGGACGATGTAGCGAGTGGGTCCGTATGATTCGATGAATGCCAGAAGATGATCGCCGGACTTGCACAGCGCGAGAAGACTGGCCGCAATGGTCGCGACGCCCGAGCCGGTGAGCAGGCAGCCATCCCTTCCCTGCAGACTCGCCAGCAGGCGCTCCAGCTGCGCCAGAGTCGGGTTGGATGAACGCGAATAGAAGAACCCCTCGCGTTCGCCGCGCTGATAGCGCAATGTCGCCTCGACATCGTCGAAGGAGAACTTTACCGATTGATAAATGGGCGCCACCAGCGGCCGGTTGTCCGCGGGGATGGCCACCTCGGGTGGGTGATTCACGAAGGTGTTGCTTTTCATGGATGGAACGATAATCTGTTTTGCGGCCGCGATGGAAGAAATCGCGAGCCGGCCGGCGCTGGCGCGCCGCGCTCTCTAAGGCGAGAGATACCGATCCATTTCCAGATTGATATCGGCTGCCGAATCGAACAAGGGATCACCATCCTGCGCCGACAGGCCAAGATCGCGATAGCCTTGATCCAGCACCAGCAATTCGCGCGTGAGCATCGTAGGTTCAAGCAAGGTGAAATCGGCGAGCTTGTCCGCAACATTGACCGCGTTGCTTTCCCATTGGAAGTCGCCGGCTGAGCGGTAGTTTTGCCAGCCGCGGATTACACTCGGTAGCGGCGGCGGCAGCGCCCAGGCGGATATCACGCGGCTGCCGACGTCCCGATTGAAAGTCTCGATGAGACAATCATATTCAGAGCCGGCAAGCGGGCGCTCGGCACGCTGCGCGACCTCATGCACCGCGCCCAAGGTGACGACCTTGCCGATGTTGTGCAGCAAGCCGCCGAGATAGCACACGCCGGTTTCGCGGGCGAACGTATGCGCCAATTGGCGCGACCATAGCGCGCTCGCCAGCGAGTGGCGCCAGAGCCGCCGCGCTTTGCGCTGCTGTCCTTTGACATCCAGCATTCTTGACTGCAGTGCGAGTGTAAATGCAATGTTCGCGACTTCGTCGATCCCCAGCCAGGCGACCGCGTGCTGCAGCGACACGATGTGAGAGGCCGGCCGCTTGGCAGCCGAGGCGGCGATGCGCAGAACATACTGGGCGAGCGCGGGATCGGCTTGAATGATCTCGGCCAGCCGATGGGCGTTGCCGGTGTTCTCTGTCCCTTTGCGCACAACGCGAACGGCGACATCCGGCAATTCGGGTATCGCAAGCTCACCGCGCGCCAGGTAGTCCTCCACCAGGCCGCGAACTTCATCCAGAGTATCCGGGCGCATCTGTCCGCTAACGGCAGGAGAAACAACGACTTGAGGCGTTGCGCTGCGGTCGAAGCGCACATCGCAAGCAAATAAATGCGTAAAATCCACCGAACATGAACGCCGTCGCAGATTTGTTGGACCCAGCGCGACATCCCGTGGACAAACAGCCGCAATCGCGGCTGCGCGAAATTCCGTACAACTACACCTCGCTTTCCGATCGAGAGATCGTGATCCGCCTGCTGGGCGAGCCCACGTGGGAGATTCTGCATGGCTTGCGCGGCGAGCGGCGAACCGGGCGCTCGGCGCGCATGTTGTACGAGGTCTTGGGCGATATCTGGGTGGTCGACCGCAATCCCTACCTGCAGGACGACCTGCTCGACAATCCCAAGCGCCGCCGGCAGCTCATCGCCGCCATGCATCATCGCTTGCACGAAGTTGAAAAGCGCCGCGACGCAGCAGATGAGCTGCGCGATGCCAAAGTGGGCGAATTGCTGGGCGCGGCGGCGCAAGCCGTGCGGCGATTCGAGCAGCAGTTCGCCGATTTCGCGGACAAGCGCAAACGCGCGAGGCGCCTTATTGCCAAGCACACCCGCGCCGACAATATCCGCTTCGATGCATTCTCGCGCATCGCGCATGTGACGGATGCGACCGACTGGCGCGTGGAGCTGCCCTTTGTCGTATTGATGCCCGACACGGAGGATGAGATTCCGGCGTTGGTGCGCGATTGCGTGGAACTGGGATTGACCGTGATTCCGCGCGGCGGCGGCACTGGTTATACCGGCGGCACGGTACCCTTGACGCCTTGGTCGGCGGTGATCAATACCGAAAAACTCGAGACCCTGGGCGGGGTGGAAACGGTGGCGCTGCCGGGCTGCGCGGCCACGCCGGCCAGCATTCTGTCGGCCGCCGGCGTCATCACCAAGCGAGTGGCCGAAGCGGCGGAACGCGCCGGCTTCGTCTTCGCGGTCGATCCGACGTCCGCCGATGCTTCGTGCGTGGGCGGCAACATCGCCATGAACGCCGGCGGCAAGAAAGCGGTGTTGTGGGGAACGGCGGTCGACAACCTCGCCTGGTGGCGCATGGTGGACGCGCAGGGCAATTGGCTCGAAGTCACGCGGCTGAATCACAACCTGGGCAAAATTCACGACGCGCTGGTCGCGAGCTTCGCGCTGGTGTGGAAGGACGGCGCGCAGCCTGCCGACCAGGCGAAGATTCTTCGCAGCGAAGTGCTCAACATCGACGGCGCAAAATTTCGCAAGGTGGGCCTCGGCAAGGACGTGACGGATAAGTTCCTGGGCGGATTGCCTGGCGTGCAGAAGGAGGGCTGCGATGGTTTGATCACCGCTGCACGCTGGATATTGCATCGCATGCCCGCATATACGCGCACCGTTTGCCTGGAATTCTTCGGCCAAGCCCGCGACGCGATTCCGAGCATCGTGGAGATCAAGCAGTATCTGGATTCGGATGCCGCGGCGCGCGGCGCGCGGCTGGCGGGCCTCGAGCATTTGGACGAGCGCTATCTGCGCGCCGTGGGCTACAGTACCAAATCAAAGCGCGGCGCACTGCCGAAAATGGTACTGATCGGGGATATCGTCGGCGAAGATGAGGCCGCGGTCGCCGCCGCGACTTCGCACGTCGTGCGCCTGGCCAATGTCCGATCCGGCGAAGGCTTCGTCGCGGTGAGCGCCGACGCGCGGCGCAAGTTCTGGCTCGACCGCGCCAAGACCGCAGCCATTGCCAAGCACACCAACGCCTTCAAGATCAACGAGGATGTCGTGATTCCGCTGGAACGACTGGGCGAGTACACGGACGCCATCGAGCGCATCAACATCGAGCTGTCGATTCGCAACAAGCTCGAATTGCTCGACGCACTGGGGGAATGTTTCTCCGCCGAGATCGGGCCGGGCTCCGCTGAGGTCGATCCAGGCCGAACGGCAGAGGCGCGCGAGCTGCTCGAGCGCGTGGCCGCCCGCTGGAAGTACCTTCTCGACAACATGGACACATCGATCAGTGCAGCGCGCGCGAGTCTCGCCGCGCTCGAGATCCCCGCCATGGACTCCGATTTGGGCAGCATCTTCGATCGGCTGCAGGAGCGCAGCATTCGGGTGAGCTGGAAGAGCGAGGTGCGTGCAACCCTCGCCCGCATCTTCGGCGGCAGCGCATTCGCGCCGCTGCTCGCGGAATGCGATGCCGTGCACAAACGCGTACTCTCCGGGCGAGTTTTCATCGCTCTGCACATGCACGCGGGCGACGGCAACGTCCATACGAACATTCCGGTCAACTCCGATAATTACGCCATGCTGCATGCCGCCAACCTCGTCGTTGCCCGGATCATGGAGATTGCCCGCAATTTGAACGGCGTGATCTCCGGCGAGCACGGCATCGGCATCACCAAGCTGGAATATCTCACCGACGCCGAGCTCGCGGCGTTTCGCCGCTACAAGCAAAGCGTCGACCCCGAGGGACGATTCAACCAGCATAAATTGATGCCGCAAAGCGATCTGCGCCGCGCCTACACGCCGAGCTTCGGACTGCTCGGCCATGAGTCGCTGATCATGCAGCAATCGGACATCAGCACGATCTCCGATGCCATCAAAGACTGCCTGCGCTGCGGCAAGTGCAAGCCGGTGTGCGCCACGCACGTGCCGCGCGCCAATTTGCTGTATTCCCCGCGCGACAAGATTCTGGCGACCTCGCTGCTGATCGAGGCGTTTCTCTACGAAGAGCAGACTCGGCGCGGCGTGTCGATTCAGCACTGGGACGAATTGTCGGATGTGGCGGACCATTGCACCGTCTGCCACAAATGCGCACCCCCCTGCCCGGTCGGCATCGACTTCGGCAACGTCTCGATGGGCATGCGCGATCTGCTGCGCCGCATGGGGAAAAAGCGCTTCAACCCAGGGACGGCGGCCTCTATGTTTTTCTTGAATGCGACCAATCCTCAAACCATCAAGGTGGCGCGCAAGATGTTGATCAATTGGGGATACAAGACGCAGCGGATCGCAAATCGTGCGCTGCACACATTTGCCAGGGCGCAAACCCAGCGGCCGCCGGCCACGACCGGCAGGCCGGCGATCAAGGAACAGGTCATCCACTTCGTCAATAAGCGCATGCCCGGCGGCTTGCCGAAAAAAACCGCCCGGGCGCTTCTCGACATCGAGGATCGCAATTACGTACCCATCATCCGCGATCCGGCCAAGGTGACGAGCGAATCGGAAGCGGTTTTCTATTTTCCGGGGTGCGGTTCGGAGCGCCTGTTCTCGCAGGTGGGTCTCGCCACGCAGGCGATGTTGTGGCATGTGGGCGTTCAAACCGTATTGCCCCCGGGATACCTGTGCTGCGGCTATCCGCAGCGCGGCGCCGGGGAATTCGACAAAGCAGAGAAGATCATCACGGACAATCGCGTGCTATTCCACCGCGTTGCCAATACGCTGAATTATCTGGACATCAAAACCGTGGTGGTAAGCTGCGGCACGTGCTTCGATCAGCTGCAGGGCTACGAGTTCGACAAGATATTTCCCGGCTCGAAGATCATGGATATTCACGAGTACCTGATGGAGAAGGGTCTGCAGCTGCAGAACAGCACGGGTGTGCGCTACATGTATCACGATCCTTGTCATTCACCCATGAAGAAGTACGATCCGCTGACGGTGGTGAACACGCTGATGAACAGCGCGCAGAACGGCCAGATCGACAAGAACGACCGCTGCTGCGGCGAGTCCGGCACGCTTGCCCTGTCGCGCCCGGATATTTCCACGCAAGTGCGGTTCCGCAAAGAACAAGAAGTGCGCGGCGGCGCGGCTGACATTCGCGCCAGCGGCCACCAGGGCGACGTCAAGATACTCACCTCCTGTCCCTCGTGCCTGCAGGGACTCAAGCGCTTCAACGACGATGCCGACGTGGATGCGGACTACATCGTGGTCGAAATCGCCAAGAACTTGCTGGGCCCGGACTGGCTGCCGGAGTACGTGAAGCGTGCCAACACCGGCGGCATCGAAAGAGTGCTGGTATAGGCATGGAGATAGCCACCCAAACATGCGACGTGGCGGTGATCGGCGGCGGGCCGGCGGGCAGCACCGCCGCGGCTCTGCTCGCGCGGCAGGGCTACAAGGTGATCGCGCTTGAGAAGTCGCATCATCCGCGTTTCCACATCGGCGAATCGCTGCTGCCGATGAATCTTCCGGTGTTCGAACGGCTCGGCGTTCTCGACAAGGTGCGCGCCATGGGGGTGTTCAAGCCCGGCGCGGACTTCGAAGCCGATACCGTGTCGGGATACAACACTTTCGCGTTTTCCCGGGCTCTCGGCAATAGCCCGCCGCACGCCTACCAAGTATGGCGCCAGGATTTCGACAAGATGCTGTTCGAGCACGCGCGTGAATGCGGCGCCGACGCGCGCGAAGGCCATGAAGTTCTGCAAGTCGAGCATCACGGCGCTCGCGAGACCCGGCTCGAGGTGCAAAGCGACGATGACCGCAGATACGCCATCCAGGCGCGCTATGTGGTTGATGCCAGCGGACGCGATGCTTTGCTCGCCGCCAAGAAGAAACTGCGGCGCAGGAACAATCGGCACCAAAGCGCCGCCATCTTCGGCCACTTCCGCGGCGCCGAAGCGCGCACCGGCGCGGATGCCGGCAACATCAGCGTATATCGCTTCGATCACGGCTGGATGTGGATGATCCCGCTGCCCCACGGTCTGATGAGCGTGGGTGCGGTATGCCGGCCGGAATACCTCAAGCAGCGCAAGGGCCGCACGCTGGATTTTCTGCTCGACACGCTCAAACTGAATGCCGCGCTGTGGCGGCGCGTCGAACGCGCCACGCTGGTCGGCGATGTGCACGTGACCGGAAACTATTCCTACGATTCGGCGCGCATCGGCGGACCCGGGTGGGTGCTGATCGGCGATGCCTTCGCGTTCCTCGATCCGGTATTCTCTTCCGGGGTCTTTCTGGCCATGAGCGGCGCGGAAACCGCCGCCGCGCTGGTGGACGCCGCGTTGCGGGAACCGAAGCGCGAGGCGTCGCTGTTGCGCAAATTCGAAAAACGCCAGCGCGCCGGCATAGACCGCTTCTCGTTTTTCATCTACCGCTTCAACGGTCCGGTGATGCGGCAAATGTTCCGCCAACCGCGCAACACCTGGCAGCTCGAGCAAGGCGTCATTTCAATGCTCGCCGGTGATTTGTTCGACACGCCGAAAGTTCTGTGGCGTTTGCGGTTGTTCAAATTGGTCTATGCGATCACAGGCTTGCGCGATTGGACGCGCTGGCGCGCCGAGCACAAGTATCGACTCGCGCAGGCGCGCCTGCAGTTCACCGGCGGCAACACGCCGCTCGACAAGCTGTGAGCGCAAATCCGCGGCGATCGCTTAGTCCATCAAGACTTTAGACTTCGTATCCATGTCGCCGGTGACGTCGACCACGATGCCGTTGTTGTCGAAAACCACGTGAAACTCGCCGAAACTGCTCAGCCAGAATCGCCAGGTCTTGTCGTCGAGATTGTGATTTTCACTGCTCACGGGATATCCGACCGACATCAAGACCTGCTCGCGCGTCATGCCGATGGCAATCCGTGCAGAGGTGATCGCAGCCTGGATTTTCGGCGAGAAAGTAGCGATCTTTGCAGCGGGATTGTCGGCAACGACGTAGCGCTTGGCGAAAACTTCATCCGGCAGATCGCGGCTGTAATCATTGCCGATTGCCTGGCTCTTGCCGTTGATCTCAACTTTCACGCGATAATGTCCGTAGCCGGTGACCTTGATCGGCGTGCCGACCGGGATCATGTGTTTGCCGTTTTCATCGTAGTTGATGTCGCTGATCCAGGATCCGTCCGTTCGCATGTTGCAGCACAGATAGCCGGCCGGCTTATCCTCCGCGAACGCGTGAATCGGGATCGCCGCGAAAACGGCGGCAATCAATATTTTCGAAGCTCGCACCATAGCGTTTCTCCCGTTTTATCCGAAACTACTCCATGAAAACCTTGGCCCTCGTATCGGCCGTCGCGTCGACCTCAATCACCCGGTTGTCGTCATCGAACTTGACGTCAAACTCATCAAAGCTTCCCAACCAGAACTTCCAAGTCTTGGCGCCGAGGTTGGCGTTCTCGGTACTAACGGGGTAGCCCACGGACATCAACACCTGCTCGCGGGTCATACCCTTCATCAGCCGCGCGGAGGCGATCGCATCTCGGGTTTTCTCCGGGAAGTTTGCGATTTTTACCGCAGGATCGTTCGCGACCACATAGCGTTTTACGAATTCATTCATTGGAAGATCGCGGCTATAGTCGTTCTTGATGTACTGACGCCTGCCGCTGATATCAACGATGACGCGATAGTGCCACAAAAAACCCGTGACCTTGAGCGGCGTGCCTGCCGGAACGAGATGCTCTTTGGGTCCTTCATAATTGATGTCGATCATGATTGACCCGTCGCTGCGCATATTACAGCACAGGTAGCCGACCGGCATATCCTGCGCGAACGAAGGATAAGGGAGCGCCGCCAAGCCGGTGAAAACCAATAAAGGCACCATGCGCATCACAGTTCTCCGCCCTTCAAGCGGCGAGTTTGTCGAGTCTGGCTCTTCTCGCCATCCATAAGCTGACGCCGACGATCATGGTCGTCACCACGGCGAGTGTGATGGTCGCGAGCACATTGATCTCGGGACTGACGCCCAACCGCACCTTTGAAAACACCACCATGGGCAAGGTACTGCTACCCGGTCCCGAAGTGAAGCTCGATATGACTAGATCATCCCAGGACAATGTGAAGGCCAGCAGCCAGCCCGATAAGACGGCCGGGAAAATGATCGGCAGGGTGATGACGAAAAACACCTTCAAGGGGCGTGCACCCAAATCCATCGCGGCCTCCTCGAGAGCCGTGTCGAAACTGGCAAGCCGGGAATTGACGATGACCGTGACGTAGGCCATCGAAAAGGTCATGTGTCCGATGGTCATGGTGGTGATGCCGCGCCCCGCGGGCCAACCTATGAGCTGCTCCAGGGCGACGAACAGCAACAGCAGAGACAGTCCGGTGATCACTTCGGGCATGACCAATGGCGCCGTGGTCATGGCATTCAAGGTAAATCGCCCACGAAACTGCGTGAAACGGGCCAGCCCGAACCCGGCGAGTGTGCCCAAAATGGCGGAACCCGAGGCATTGATGAGGGCAACTTTGAGCGATATCCACGCCGCGTCGAGGATCTCCTCGTTATTGAGCAGCGCGACATACCACTTCAGCGTCGGTGAATTCGCGGCATCCCAGACCGTCACCAGCTTCGATGCGTTGAATGAAAAGACCACCATGGACAAGATCGGAATGTACAAAAATGCGAAACCCAAGCCTAAGCACGTCAGGATGAAATAAGAGCTGCGATAGTTCATCGCGCGCCCGCCGATTCGCGTGCCTGCACGCTCTGGTACCACATCATGAATGGCACCAGGAGGAGCAGCAGCAGGATCGCCACCGCACTCGCGACGGGCCATGCGCGGTTCGAAAAGAACTCGTCCCACAAAACGCGCCCGATCATCAATGCATTGGGCCCTCCGAGCAGCGCCGGAATCACGAATTCACCCACCGCAGGTATGAACACCAGCATCGATCCGGCCAAGATGCCGTTGCGGGACAGCGGCAGCGTGATCTTGTAGAAGGCCTGCCACGGGCGGCATCCCAAATCCTCGGCAGCCTCGAGCAATTGCCAGTCCATTTTCTCGAGGTTGGCGTAAAGCGGCAAGACCAGAAACGGCAGGTAGGAATAGACGATGCCGACATACATGGCGAAAGGGGTATACAGCATGGTCAATGGTTCATGAATGATTCCGAGCGACTGCAGCACATTGTTGATCACGCCGTTGGCTTTCAGCAGACCGATCCACGCGTACACGCGCAGCAACAGCGAAGTCCAGAAGGGCAGAATCACGAGCAGCAGCAAAACGTTGCGGGTCGCGGGCTTGGCGCGCGCGATGCCGTAGGCCATGGGGTAGCCGATGGCTAGACACCAAAGGGTCGAGACGAACGCGACCTTGATCGAATTCGCGAAGGCGCGCAGATACAGAGAATCGGTGAATAGAAACGCGTAGTTGTTGAAATTGACCTTGATGGCCAGAGAATTCTTGCCCACCCACTCGAGCAGGGGCTTGTAAGGCGGAATGGCGAGGTCTATGTCCGAGAATGAGATCTTCAAAACGATGACGAAAGGCACCACGAAGAACAGCATCAGCCACATGTAAGGCAGCGCCACGACCAGTCCGCGGCCCGTAATGCCGACACGCCGCAACCGCCCGGTTGGCCTCATGGAGCTAACGGGTCACCACCACCGGACTTGTCGCGTCCCACGCGAGATATACTTGTTGATCCCAGCTGATCGCCTCGGCGCGACGCGAGGTGTTAGGTTGCGTCACACGCACCACTTTGCCGGTCGGCAGCCTCACCAGGTAGATCGACAAGTCGCCGAGATAGGCAATGTCCTGCACCGCGCCTCGCACCACGTTGTCGGTGCCCTGCGGCGCGGTCGTGGACATGAAAATTTTCTCCGGTCGCACGGCGGCCCATACGGTCGCCTCGGGCGGTGCGCTGATCCCATGGCTGACGTAGATGATCCCGCCCAATTCAGGGGAGCTGATGCGCACGTACTCGGGTTCATCCTCGATCAGCTTACCCTCGAACATGTTCACCGAGCCGACGAAGTCAGCGACGAACTTCGAGCTTGGAAACTCATATATTTCCGAGGGCGTGCCCGCCTGGACGATCTCGCCGTGATTCATCACGCCGATGCGGCTCGCCAGCGTCATGGCCTCTTCTTGATCGTGGGTGACGACCACGAACGTCACGCCCAGCTTATCCTGCAAGCTGATCAGTTCGAATTGCGTGTGCTCGCGCAATTTCTTATCGAGCGCTCCCAATGGTTCATCGAGCAACAGCAGCTTGGGGCGCTTGACCAGGGAGCGCGCCAGCGCCACGCGCTGACGCTGTCCGCCGGACAACTGGTGCGGTTTGCGCTTGCCGAAGTCGCCGAGCTTCACCAGATCGAGCATGGTTGCCACGCGCTCATTGATTTCGGCTTTCGCAATGCGGTCCTGCTTCAGGCCGAAGGCCACGTTCTGTTCCACGTTCATGTGAGGAAACAGCGCGTACGATTGAAACATCATATTCACGGGCCGCTCGTACGGCGGCACACCGGTCATGTCCTCGCCGTCGATGAGAATCTTGCCCGACGTCGGCATTTCGAAGCCGCCGAGCATCCGCAGTAAAGTGGTCTTGCCGCAGCCCGAGGCCCCCAATAGGCAGAATATCTCGCCCTTGTAGATCTTCAGGGAGACATCATCGACTGCCTTGAAATCGCCGAACGACTTGGTGATCCGTTCCACCTGAACGTAGGGGCGTGCGGTCGGATCGTTCCAGGGCTGGGCTTTGACGACGGCTCCGGAGGAAGTCGTCATCGGTCATTGACCCGTCTTGAATTTTTGCCAAACGCGCGTGATGGCGCGGGTCTGCTCCGGGGAGTCCGAGAGCTGCACCGACAGCTGCTTGCGCTGCTCAGGGGTCGGGTAAATTCCCGGGTCATTCTTGACCTCCGGCAGCACCAGGGGCTGCGCCGCGGCGTTGGCGTCGGCGTAGCGCTTGAAGTTCGAGACGTTGGCGATCACCTGCGGCGTCATCATGTAATTCATGAAGGCGTAAGCGCTATCGGGATTGGGCGCATCCTTGGGAATGGCCAGCATATCGAACCAAAGAATCGAGCCCTCCTTCGGCTGCGAGTATTTGATGTCGATGCCCTTGTTGGCCTCGCGCGCGCGGTCGCGCGCCTGCATTACATCGCCGTTGTAGGCCACGGCGAGGCACAGATCGCCGTTGGCCAGCGCCTCGATGTACTCCGATGAATTGATGTTGCGGATGAACGGTCTGATCTTCGTCAGCGTCGCTTCGGCCAGCGCCAAATCATCGGGACTCTGCGAATTCGGATCCTTGCCAAGATAGCTCATGACGGCCCGAATCATCTCGGCAGGCGAGTCGAGCACGCTGATGCCGCATTTTGAGATCTTCGCGGCAACGGCCGGATCGAAAACCATGCGCCAGCTGTCGAGCGGCGCATCGGGCGTCAGCGCTTTCACCATCTTTTCGTTGTAGCCGATGCCATTGGTACCCCACAGATAAATGACGCCGTGCGCATTGTCTGGGTCGTTTCGGGTGACCATGGACATCAACGCCGGATCCATGTTCGGAAGATTCGGCAGCCTGGATTTATCGAGCGGCAGGAAAGCGCCCGCCTTGATCAGCCTCTCGAAGTACGAGGCCGTCGGCACCACAATGTCGTAGCCGCTGCTGCCGGCCAGCAGTTTCGTCTCCAGCGTTTCGTTGGTGTCGTAATAGGCCGCGTGCACCTTGATGCCGGTCTGCTTCTCGAAATCGGACAGCGTGTCCGGCGCCAGGTAATCCGACCAGATATACAGGTTCAACACCTTGTCGCCGCCGCTGGCTTTGGCGGCGGAATCGGTTGCCGTCTTGCCGCCGCATGCGCTCAAGGTCAGCAGAAGCCCAAGCGCAACAATCGCCGACCGACGAACGCTGATCATCTAACGCTTCCCCTATTAATTGTGCGTCCGCTAGTTATATCGCACGGGCCGAGGGACCGCTACACGTTCAGCAATAGGTGCTCGCGCTCCCATGAGCTGATCACTTGAGCAAATGTTTCGTACTCGGCTTCCTTGACTGCCGTATAGGCCAGTACGAAGCGATCGCCAAACAGGTCCACCAAGGGCTTGGATTCGCGCAGCAGGCGCAAGGCTTCCGCCAGGGTTCGCGGCAGGGCGATGGCCAGGTCGTAGGCGCTGCCGGCGATGGGCTCCGAGGGCTTCAAACCCTCGATCATCCCCAGATAGCCGCAGGCTAAGGATGCCGCGATCGCAAGGTAAGGGTTCGCATCGGCGCCGCCAACCCGATTCTCCACCCGCCGCGCTTCGGATCCGGACATGGGCACTCGCAAGCCCGCCGTTCGATTATCGTAGCCCCAGTGCACATTGATCGGGGCGGAGGAGTAGCGGCTGATACGCCGATAGCTGTTCACATTCGGCGCAAACAGCGACATCGCGCCGGGCAGGTATTTCTGCAAGCCCGCGATATGCCCGAAGAACAGCGTCGAGGGCGAACCATCCGCATTGCTGAAGATGTTCTTGCGCGTTTTGGTGTCGATGATGCTTTGGTGCAGGTGCATCGCGCTACCGGGCTCCTTGGCCATGGGCTTTGCCATGAATGTGGCATACATTTTGTGCCGCAGCGCCGCTTCGCGCGCCGTACGCTTGAAGAGGAAGGCCTGATCCGCAAGGCCCATGGGATAGCCGTGCAGCAGGTTGATTTCCATCTGCGCGGCCCCCGATTCGTGGATGAGCGTGTCGATTTCAATGTCCTGCGCCTCGCAGAACGAGTACATGTCATCGAATAGCGGATCGAACTCGTTGACGGCAGCGATGCTATACGCTTGACGGCCGATTTCCGGGCGCCCGGAGCGGCCAACCGGCGGCTTCAAGGGGTAGTCGGAATCGATGTTCGGCTCGACCAGGAAAAATTCCAGTTCCGGAGCGACAACCGGTTCCCAGCCGTGCGCCTCGTACAAATCGAGCACTCTGCGCAGCACATAGCGCGGCGCCATCGTGACCGGCCGGCCGTCGCCATAGAAGCAATCGTGGATCACCTGAGCGGTGGGCTCCGCGGCCCAGGGCACCACGCGCACCGTCTTCGGATCCGCCTTGAGCACAATGTCGATATCCGACGGGTTCATCGCGCTCTGATCGTCTGGATAGTCGCCAGTCACCGTTTGCAGGAAAATGGCCTCAGGCAGCCGCATGCCCTCCTCTTCGGCGAATTTCTCGGCGGGCATGAGCTTGCCCCGCGCGATACCCGCCATGTCCGGGATGATGGCTTCGACTTCGGAAATGCCGTGCTCTTTTAAGAATTGTTGAATCGTGCTCGCCATAAATCACCTTGAAGCAAATGCGCGCCGCCGACTCGCCGTGCCAAATGCAGCGAATAGCGCGCGAGAAAATGGATCCCGGGCAAATTGCCACTCGGGATGCCACTGCAGCCCCAACGCAAAGGTTGGGGAATCCGCAACTCGGAACGCCTCGATCACACCATCGGGAGCCCGCGCCTCGACGGCCAAATCCAGCCCCAATTTCTCCACACCCTGCGAATGCAGAGAGTTCACGTGCAGGCGATCCGTCCCCGCGATCTCTTGCAATTGCCCTCCAGGCTCCAGCAGCACGTCATGGATGGGAGCGTACTGGGTGTCCAGGGGTAAGGATTCATCGTCGCGGTGGTCGAGGTTGCCCGGCACCTCGTGCAACCTTGGATTCAACGTGCCGCCGTAGGCGACATTCATTTCCTGAAATCCGCGGCAGATTGCAAGCACCGGCAATCCGGCGGCGACTGCCCGCGGTATCAGCGGAAGCGTCGTAGCATCCCGATTTGGGTCATGTAGCGTTCCCGGCTCACTCGCCGGTCCTCCGTAGTGATGAGGTTCGACATTCGACGCGCTGCCCGTGAGCAGCAGTCCGTCGCAGGCATCCAACAAAGATCGCAAATCAATCTCGCTCCCGAGAGCAGGCACGAGCACCGGCACCGCATTCGCCCCTTGGGCGACAGCGTCGATGTATTTCTCGCCGACCATGTGGAAGTAATGCTTTCCGTACAGCCGGCGATCGGCCGGAATTCCTATGAGCGGCAAGCGAGACATGTTTAATATATTAAACGTCCAGGGGGACGGCCAGACATTCTCAACGGGTCTATTACACCACACACCCAAGGCTCCGTCCCGCATCCACGTGCAGAAATGGCTAAGATTTAGGCATTTCCAACACTTAGCTGCGTTTGGTGCATTGCCACAATAATACACTTTCGGTCAAAACCACGGTAGGCTCACAGGCACCCATTCCTGTCAATAGCCACTAAATTTTAAACACCTAAAGCACCCCGAGTTGTCAAGTGCGCTTATCCCAGCCCCCGGCTCCCTCGTATTACGCCATCGCAAATCCCTGGCCGGCGCGCGAAACCCTGCGCGGCGACACCCGCGTCGATGTGGCGGTGCTCGGCGGCGGCATGGCCGGATGTTCGGCGGCGCTGCATCTGGCAAAACGCGGCTATCGGGTCGCGCTTCTCGAGGCTCGCTTCGTCGGCTACGGGGCCTCCGGGCGCAGCGGCGGACAAGCCATTTTTGGTCTCGCCGCGAGCCAACAGCGCCTCGCTGCAGATGTAGGGCGCTCGGACGCGCGACGCCTGTTCGATCTGTCCGTCGAGGCTTTGGATCTGACGCAATCCCTGATTCGCGAATACGCGATCGATTGCGACTACCGCGCCAACCATGTGCACGTTGCCGTTAAGCCGCGCCACGTTGAGGAACTGAAGGATTGGGCGCGCGAGCTGTATGAGGATTACGCTTACGAGTCGGCGCGATTCCTCGATCGCAGCGAACTCGAGGAGCACGTCAGGAGCGAGAGGTATCTGGCCGGACTCTTGGACCCTCGAAGCGGTCACTTACATCCCCTCAAGTATACACAAGGCGTGGCGCGCGCAGCGGAAGCCGCCGGCGCCCGCATCTATGAGAACTCCGAGGTGCTGCGCTACACAGATGGCCCTGAAGTTCGCGTACAAACCGCGCACGGCACGGTGCGCTGCGCCAACCTGATTCTGTGCGGCAATGCCTATATCGGCGCGGTTGCGCCGGCGTTGGCGCGGCGAATTTTAGGGGTAGGCACGTACATCATCGCCAGTGAGCCGCTTGGCGAAGAGCGGGCCCGAAATCTGCTGCCGAGCAATGCAGCCATTGCCGATATCAACTGGATTTTGGATTACTTCAGGCGTTCGATCGATCATCGGCTGCTATTCGGCGGACGCGTGAGCTACAGCTCGGTGCAGCCACCGCGGTTGGCCGAGTCGATGCGCAGGCGCATGGTGCGCGTCTTCCCGTCTCTTTCGGACGTAAAGGTCGGATACGCCTGGGGCGGATACCTGGACATCACCCTGAGCCGTGCGCCGAACTTCGGGCGCCTCGCGCCCAACGTGTTTTATCTGCAGGGTTTTTCAGGTCATGGCGTGGCGCTGACGGGCCTGGCGGGAAAGTTGGTGGCGGAAGCCGTGGCGGGCACGGCGGAGCGCTTCGATGTATTCGCGCGCATTCCGCATCGGGATTTTCCGGGAGGGCCTCTATTCAGACGGCCATCCTTGGTACTGGCGATGCAGTACTACCGGCTGCGCGACCTGCTCTGAGCGCTGCAGGAAAGCCCTATTTCTGTACGGGGGCGAGGATGCTGCCGGACAATGTCTGACCGGTATCGAGCAAGGTTATCGTCTTTAGGAATCCGCCGTGCGATCCGTCGCGCAGCGGTTGGAACTCGACGCTGACCCGATCGCCGGCTTTGATCGAGTCGTGGGTCCAGCCATTGCGCGTCAATACGCCAGGACTGGTGGTCTCCACCGCCCACTCCTGCGGCTCACCACCGTCCTGCGGCTGCACCATCACCCAAATAACTGCATGAGGATTGGTCCACTGAAAGGCTTTGACACTGCCCTTGAGAGTCACCGACGTGGTCCGGTCATACATGGAATTGGAATGATGAGCGAACGCAGGGCCGAATGCGCAGACCCAGACAGCGAGAGTCGCCGCCACGACAAATTGCCTCCCAGATACAAGCTTCATTTGGAATCAGACCCCACGGGCACGCCGTCGTGCATTTTGACGGGAACGTAAATCGAATTGCCGTACTTGTCGACACCGTCCGTGAAGCTGCCCTGCTCGCAGACGCCTTCGACGATGTCGTACTTCTGCTGGCGCTGGCGGGAATACTGGCGCGTCGTTTTCCAGGGTTTGGTCAACAGCTTGTTCGCAGTGATTTCCAGATCGTCGTCGAGAGTATCGGCGCCCTGAAGATGCAGCCGCTCGACAATGTGCATGTCGCCGTTGTTCGGCACGCCGACTGCCTCATTCACGGCGAGATACACCTGGGGCAGCAAGCCAATCGTATCCACGACCAGCGTGCTGCCTTCCCAATGACCAATGGAGTGCCCGTGAAAGCTGGGGTCGGGATCGCTCGGATGAGGCCGGCCATCGGTGTAAATGCGCCGCAGCCGATTGCCGTCGCCCTCGCCCAGCAGCGTGACCCGGCCGGGCGAGTACAAGATCTCGAAGGCATTGTGCGTGATGAGCATGTAGCTCGGCATGCCGGGGGGAAAGCAATGATCGAACACGGGAAAGGGCCGGCCGGCCTTCTCCTCGGCATACATGTCGGCAATTTGCTTGGCAATCTCCGGCTTCCAAGGCGGCGGATTGGTGTGTTCCTGCGCAAATTGATCGGAAACTTCCGGCGTCCAGATGCCGCTCCAATCCGGCAGCTTTGCAAGAGCCTGCCAGCTTTGCAGGGTCGGCGGCGGATTGATCGGTTCTTTGTCAGCGGATGCGGCGGCCTGCGCCGTCAGGACCGCAGTCGCGGCGATCAACAGCGAAATGAGTGGCGTGCGCGAGGCTCTGGTCAGATTGCTCATGGATTCGAAGATTATATTAACCGGCGATCGCGGTGCGAGGGTTTTCGAATCGAACGATGAAGCAACGGTGAACACGCGCATGGCGTTCGAAGTCCTTGGGAATGCTTGCGGCGCTGACATCTTCGATCTCCAGGTCGCCGAGCGCCTGCGTATCGAGCCTGAAGCGGGTGTAGTTGGTCGAAAATACCAACCGGCCGCCGGGGCGCAACAGCTTCAGCGAGCGCCGAATCATTCCCACATGGTCGCGCTGCACATCGAGCACACCTTCCATGCGTTTGGAATTGGAAAATGTGGGCGGATCCAGAAAGATCAAATCGAATCTCGGACCCTGCGATTCCTGCTCCTCGAGCCATTGCAGACAGTCGGCACGGTACAACTCATGGTTGCTGCCCGCAAAGCCGTTCAGCAGCAGATTCTCATGAGCCCAATCAAGATAGGTATTGGACAGGTCGACGCCCGTGGTGCTGCGCGCACCGCCTGCGGCCGCATAGACGGTCGCACTGCCCGTGTAGCAAAACAGATTCAAGAAGTCCGCGTCCTTGGCCCAGCTGCGAAGCATGGCGCGCATCACGCGGTGATCGAGAAAAAGCCCGGTGTCCAGGTAGTCGCGGAAATTCACCCAGAACTTCAATCCGCCTTCTTGGACCACATGACGTTCGCCAAGACTCTCGCGCTTTTCGTACTGATGCGCGCCCTTTTGCGGCTTTCGCACGCGCGAATGCACGTGCGCGATAGGCACCGCCAGTTCTTGCGGCAACACGGCGAGGGCCTCGCGGCGGCGTTCGCTCGCGCTCTGCTGATTCACCGTCTTTGGCGGCGCATATTCCTGGACGTACACATGCCGGGCGACGCGGCCGTACAGATCGATGGCAAACGCATACTCCGGCATGTCGGCATCGTAGACGCGAAAGCAGTCGATATTCTCACGCTCGGCCCAGGGCTCCAAACGCTGCAGGTTCTTGCGTAATCGATTCGCGAACATCAGGGCGCCCGGACGATTCGACCAATCCGCGCGCACTTCTTCGGCAGGCCGCTGCGCGCTGGCTTCGTTTAGATCGAATCGCAGCAGTCGACACTCGATGGTGCCATTGAACACGCGATGCGTCCGCTTCGCGTAGATACCGAGATTGCGCGCGAGCGGCGGATTGCCCGTGAGAATTGCCGCCTGCCAGCCTTGAAAGCGCTCGCGCAGGACGCTTCCGAGTTCGGAATACAGGGCCGGCAGCCCCGATTCAGCGCCGATCCGCTCGCCATAGGGCGGATTCACGACCACAATTCCACTGGCCCCCGCCGGCCTCACCAATTCAGCGAGCGAGCGCTTCTCGACGTGCAGCCATTCGGCTACGCCGGCGTGCTCGCCATTGGCAATGGCCATGCGCACCGCTTCCGAATCGATGTCCGATCCAAGAATGCAGCGCCGCGCAGGCCGCGCGCCGCGTCGCGCGCGTGCCTCCGAACGCAGCCGCTCCCATAGCTGCGCATCGTGGCCGCGCCATCCGGTGAAGCCGAAGTACTCGCGATCGATCGCCGGCGCCGCATCCGCCGCGATCAAGGCACCCTCGGTGAGGAAGGTTCCCGAACCGCACATCGGATCCAGGAGCAGACCGCCGTCCTCGACAATATGCTGCCAACCTGCCCGCAGAAGCACGGCGGCCGCGACATTTTCCTTGAGCGGCGCACGCCCGGCCTCGCTGCGGTAGCCCCGCCGGTGCAGACTCTCGCCGGAGAAGTCCACCGATACCAGCGCCGTAGCGCCTTCGACATGCAGGTGCAGCAATACGTCCGGTCGTTCCGGCTGGATGTTCGGTCTCTCGCCCGTTGAGTCGCGAAGATTGTCGCAAACCGCGTCTTTCAACAATTGCGATCCGTAGATCGTATGCCTGATCGATTCATTGCCGCCGCTGCAATCGCAAGCCAATGTCGCGCCGGACGCAAGGTGTGCGCGCCAGTCGATGCGCTTGACGGCTTCGTAAAGGCTTTTTGAACTCGTGGCGTCGATTTGGCCGATGGAGAGCAGCACGCGCGTCGCCGTTCGCGACCAGAGGCAGGCACGATAGCCCGCCTCGAGGGTGCCCTGAAACTTCACATCGTGGCTGCGCTCCTTGATATCTTGGGCGCCGAACTGCGCCAATTCCTCGGCCAACACCGAGGCGGCGCCCACCGGCGCAGTCGCGATCCAGTAACGCACGTTGTCAGGCATGCGCAAGTTTGCCGGAGCGCAAATCGAACCAGGCCAGCCTTGGGTGATTGGAAAAGTAGCGCAGCAGAATTTTGTAGACATCAACGTCGAAACCGGCACGAGCCTGCTTGACGCTCAAGCCGGCAAGTTCCTCGTCCGATCGCGCCGTTCCCAGGTATGTCCAATGATCGAGGACGTGAATGTCGCCGCCCTGCGAAGCCATGCCGCCCGGCTCGCGCAAGGCGATGCGGCCTGGAAACGGCCAACTCTTGATCTTGAGAGCCGACAGTGCCACCCGCACCCGCGTGTTGTGCAAAATGAGCGGTTCCTTGCCTGTGCAGGCGCCCCTGCACTTTCCGACCTGCAACGCGAAGCATGAACCCGCACTCTGCTCGAGCCCGAGAACCTTGAGGCACAGGCGTTGCGCGTGCGCGATATCGCTCAACGCTTTGCGCGCGTCCTGCTCGCGATGAAACACGCCGAAACATTGCGTGAGGTCCTTTGGTTCGATCGAGTCGATGCGCTCAATGTCGATCCTCCCGGAATTATCGGCTGCAACCCTCAATGTCACCGACTCCGCGCTGCCCTGCAGGCGGCGGTTGTAGGCCGGCTTTTGCGCCCTGATCCAGTCGGCCTCGAGCAGCATCGCCCCCAGTTCGCCCGCGGTCTCTACCCAATCGACGCGGCGCACCAGATCAGCCAGCTTCTGATCTCTGGGGCCGCGTTGCCTCACCGACAGTTGTCCCAAAACGCGAGTCCGCAATGAATTGCTTCTGCCGATGTAGAGCAAGCCGCCGTCCTCGCCGAAGTAGCGGTACACCCCCGCCCCTTCCGTTAGTTCGTCGGCCAACCCTTCCGGCAGAGCACTTGGCAGCTGCGCGACCGCCAGCACGGACTGCGCCCCGGCGTCGGCCAACACGGCCTCGGGAATTTCGCGCCTCAGCTTGAACCAGAAATCGCGCAGCACTTGCGCATCGCCGAGCGCGCGATGCCTGGCACCGCAGCTAATGCCGTGCCGTTCCATCACCGCGTCGAGATTGTGGCGCGCGTGCATCGGGAACAAGCGCCGCGAAAGTTTGACGGTACACATCGCCGTGGCGGAAAAATGCAGCTTGGCTTTGAGAAACTCGCTGCGCAGAAACGAATAGTCGAAACGCGCATTGTGCGCGACGAAGACCGCTCCGCGCAGTTTCTCAAATACGGTCGGCGCAATGTCGGCGAAGCGCGGCGCATCGACGACCATCTCGCTGCTGATGCCGGTGAATGCCTCGATGTACGCGGGAATCGGGCACTCAGGGTTCACCAGGGAACTCCACTCGTCGACGACCACGCCGTTTTCGACGCGAATGATTCCCACCTCGGTGATCCGGTGATACGCGGGATTGCCGCCCGTCGTTTCCAAATCAACGAATACGAGTGGCTCAGCTACGTCCATCGAGCGAAAGCAAGGGATAGTACAGATCAGGCCGTCGATCTCGAAAGACGCCCCATGACTGCCGATAGCGGCGCACTTCCTCCAGATCAAAGGAGGTGGTGAGCACCGATTCGGTCACGCGATCTGCTTCGGCGACTTTTTCACCCGTGTGCGAGGCGATGAATGATGAGCCATAAAACGTCATCGTGTACTTTTCGCCTTTCTCCATACCGATGCGATTCGAGGCCACCAGCGGCATGACATTGGCGGCCGCATGGCCTTGCATGGTGCGCTGCCAGTGGCCGCTCGAATCGATGCCGGCATCTTGCGGCTCGGAACCGATGGCGGTGGGATAGAGCAGGATTTCAGCGCCCATGAGGGCCATGGCTCGCGCCGCCTCGGGGAACCATTGATCCCAGCAGATGGCCACGCCGAGCTTCGCGTATCGGGTATCGAAGACCTTAAAGCCGGTATCGCCGGGCGAGAAATAGAATTTCTCGTGATAACCCGGCCCTTCCGGAATGTGCGACTTGCGATAGCTTCCGAGAACCGCCCCATCGGCATCGACAACGACCACGGAATTATAGAATGCGTTGTTGGCGCGCTCGAAAACGCTGATGGGCAGCACCACGCCAAGTTCGCGTGCGACGCTGCGAAAATGTTCCACCGCGGGGTGCGCTTCGAGGGGCTTCGCAAGTTCCAGATGCCGGGCTATGTGGTCTTTGCAGAAATACGGCGTCTCGAACAACTCCTGCACGAGAATCACTTGGGCGCCGCGGCGCGAGGCCTCGCGAATCAATTTCTCTGCGCGAGCGATGTTCGCGTCGCGATCCCAACTGCAGGCCATCTGGGTGGCCGCTACCGTTACCGTGCTCATAGGATGAATATGCTACCTGAACAGGCCCCATATGCGGCCGCTCAGGTCCGATTAAAAGGTGGGCGGCGAACTTGCGCTGACGATCTCGCATTCCTCCCGGCCGATATTGCGGAAGCGATGCGGCAGGGAACTCTTGAAGTAATACGCATCGCCGGGTCCGAGTACGCGCGATTCGCCGCCCACCGTGAGTTCAATTTTTCCCTTCACGATCACGCCGCCTTCCTCCCCGGCATGCGTCAACATTTCCTCACCGGTATCCGCGCTGGGTGCGTAGCGTTCGTGCAGGATGGACATGCTGCGCTTGGCCAAGCGTGCACCGACCAGGCGCAGCTCGACATTCGCGCTGCCGATGTCGCTCAGTTCGGCGCGAGGAAAGAACACCTGCGCATTGCCCGCCAGGTCGAGCGTGAAGAAATCCGCAAGAGCCATGGGAATGCCGTCGAGAACCTTCTTCAGCGAACTCACCGAAGGGCTCACGCGGTTCTGCTCGATCAGCGAGATGAGGCCATTGGTCACGCCCGCACGCTTCGCCAGTTCGCGCTGCGACAGACCGTACATTTGCCGCACAGCCTTCAAATGGGTTCCCACGTCCAAGCTCATATCGTCTATTATAATGGACAGTTGGGGTCTGCAGTGCGCTAAAATTGAGGTTAGTGTCGATTTTCCTTATCATCAGGCTGCCCGCGTTCTCACGACTTTCAAGGACCTAAGCCATGAATGCCCGTCTCACCCCCGCCATTTCCAACCCCGACCTTGACGCATTTTGGATGCCCTTCACTGCCAACCGGCAATTCAAGGCCAATCCGCGCCTGCTGGCGCGCGCGGAAGGCATGTATTACTGGACGGCCGAGGGCCGAGAAGTGCTCGATGGCGTGGCCGGGCTGTGGTGCGTCAACGCGGGTCATGGGCGCCGCGAAATCACCGAGGCGGTAACCAAGCAGCTCAATACGATGGAGTTTGCACCCGCGTTTCAGATGGGCCATCCGATCGCATTCGAGCTGGCGAATCGATTGGCGAAGATCGCCCCACCCGGTCTCGATCGAATATTTTTCACCAATTCAGGGTCCGAATCGGTCGATACCGCGTTGAAGATCGCGATTGCCTATCACCGCGCGCGGGGCGCAGGCCAGCGTACCCGTTTGATCGGCCGCGAGAAGGGCTATCACGGCGTGGGTTTCGGCGGCATGTCGGTCGGCGGCATGGTCAACAACCGCAAGTTCTTCGGCTCATCGATGCTGCCGGGCGTGGATCATTTGCCGCATACGCTGGACATCGAACACAACGCCTTCTCCCGCGGCCTGCCGCAATGGGGCGCGCATCTTGCCAACGAACTGGAACGCCTGATCGCTCTGCATGATGCCTCCACCATTGCCGCGGTCATCGTGGAACCGATCTCCGGGTCTGCCGGCGTGGTGCTCCCGCCCATTGGGTATTTGAAGCGCCTGCGTGAAATCTGCGATAAGCACGACATCCTGCTGATATTCGACGAAGTGATCACCGGCTTTGGGCGCATCGGAAAACCTTTTGCCGCACAGGCATTTGACGTAACGCCCGATCTCATGACCACGGCGAAAGGCCTGACCAACGGCTCGATACCGATGGGTGCCGTGTTCTCGCAGCGGAAGATTCACGATGCCTTCATGCAGGGCCCCGACAATTCGATCGAGCTGTTTCACGGCTATACCTATTCGGCGCATCCGGTCGCGTGCGCTGCCGCGCTGGCCACGCTCGATGTCTACACCAACGAAGGCCTGCTGTCCCGGGCCGCGTCGTTGAGCGCCACGTGGGAGAACGCGGTGCATTCCCTGCGCGGCCTGCCGCATGTAATCGATGTGCGAAACTATGGCTTGATTGGCGGAGTCGAACTCGAACCGCGGCAGGGAAAGCCCGCGGCCCGCGGCTTCGAAGTATTCTTGGAGTGCTTCGAGCGGGGCGTCATGGTGCGCCAGACCGGCGACACGATCGCCATGTCTCCGCCTCTGATCATCGAACCGAAACAAATCGAGCGAATGGTGGAAACCCTGGCCGCGGTGATTCGCGAAACGGCTTGATGCCCGACGCCCAGCCCGGCTGCTAGGTTTTGGGCTCGAAGATCGAATACCATTTTTTGCAAGGTTCGGTGACTTCCCAGATGCCTTCGAATCCTGCGGGAACGACGAATGCGTCCCCGGCCTTAAGGTCGTGCTTTTCGCCCGACACGGATTCGATGCGCACGCGGCCTTCGATGATCACGCAGAACTCATGTTCGGTGTAGCGCACGCGCCATTTACCGGCGGTACTGGTCCAGAACCCGCAGAAAAATTCCCCGGTCGCATCGCTGTACTGGTTCGAGACGCGCGTCCTGGGGATGCCCGCAAGTATATTTTCGTGAGAAGGATTGGCCGACTCGCCGGTCTGAAATCGATCTAGGACCACAATCCTGGGTTGCGCAGCCATCCGCTATCGTAGGCTCACGGTGCGCGCGGAAACAAGTGCGGCCCGGAGCTCAGTCGAAACTCCGGGCCGCCAGCCAGTTATCCATTGAGAGCGAGCGTCAGTCATTCCTGGACCTGGGCGACTGCTGCACCGCCCTGCGCCTGCAATGTCAGCCGAACGCGGCGCTCGAGGGCGTATCCGTCGCTGTCGGCCGCGACACTCTGGCTCTTTCCATACGCGTTGACCTCCAGTGCATCCTCGCTCACACCGGCTGCAAGCAAGAGATCGCGCACCGCATTGGCCCTGTCCTGGGAGAGCTTCATGTTGATGTCTTCCGTGCCGCGCGGATCTGCGTACCCATCCACCCGGACCTTGAGTGCCGGAGATTTCGCCACGGCCTGCGCGAGCACCTGGATCTGATGCGCGATGTCCGGCGTGATCTCGGCGCTGCCGGTACGGAACAGCACATCGCCCTCCAGCCCGTCGAGAACCTCGGCGCCATTGCCCTTGACCGACTGCGCGGTCTCGACCTTCTGCGACAGATCCTCGAGCTTGGCGCTCAAGGTTTGATTGGTCTCGGTCAGCTGAGCATTCTCCGTGGCCAGCGTCGATTTTTCCGTCTGCAATTCAGCCTTGTCGCTCTGCAGGGCTGCGGCTTTTGCCTCGGCCGCCGACGCATCGCTTGCCTTATGCACCCTATTGCCGAGCCAGGTACCAAGACCCGCACCGACGATGGCGCCGACCGGGCCGGCGGCAAATGCGCCGATTACTCCGCCGGCAAGAAATCCGACCGGCTCCTGCGGGTGAGCGCGCGGTGCGTCGTCGGCGAAGGCCGCAGCGCTCAGCCCCATCAATCCAATCGTCCAAACCAATTTGGCATATCCAGTGTTCATGACAACTCCTCGCGTCCCACCATTCGAGGCGACGACCGTCGCCCCATGGGTGCCATTACGGCTCTGGATTCAGGCGATCAGCGGATGGAGTCGTGGCAAATCATGGCGAAGCGGCGACCAATTGCATCGGCCGCGGCCGCCATCGGGTGGCCGGCCGCCGCGCACGGGCGCATCTGACAGACGCGTAACAGAGGAACTCGATTCAGGCCTTCAACGAGAAGGGAGTGAAGTTCGTGTGCAGGTCGTAATAATCCTCGTTTTCAGCTTTCTTCAGGAAAGCCACAACGCGATAGGTCAGCGGAGTCGCGAGGATTTCCCAGCCGCTTTTCAACAGGTACTGCGTGAACATCACCGCCATGAGATGAGATGCGGGCATGCGGCCGTAGAATGCGACGAAGTAAAAGATCCCCGAATCGACCAGTTCGCCGCACAGCGTTGAGCCGATGATGCGTGTCCACAGCCAGCGTCCCGCCGTCCATATCTTCATTTTCGCGAGCACGTAGCTGTTGACGAAGGTGCCGCACCAAAATGCAATGATCGATCCCGCAATTATGCGCGGTGTGCTGCCAAATATGGTTTCCACCGCGGCCTGATTGGGCCGCGACAGGTCGGAGGGCGGCAGATGCACCACCACCGCCGCCATCAAGGAGGCGAACGCCAATGCGCCGAATCCGGCCCAAACCACGCGCCGGTCGCGGCCGTACCCATACACCTCGGTAAGGATATCCCCGAAAATGTATGAGATTGGAAAGAACAGCACGCCGGCAAGAAACGTCACGCCGCCGACGACCGGCAGCTGAATCGTCGTCTCCTTCGCAGGCCCAATGAGATTGGAACACAGCAAAACGCACACATATGCCGCCATCACAAAATCGTAGTAGCGGTATTCGCGGTTCTGCGGCTGAATCGTCATTCTGGGGGCAGTTTAACGGCCAGGGCACGAAATTGCCGATGATATGTAATACCGATCGAGCAACGGCGAATCACTGTCGCGTTTTGGCGAAGACCATCACATCAACAGGGGCCGCGGTACGGTAGATATGGAGGCTCACATATTAAGTAGCGGATCTATGGACCAGGGCAAACCCTTATTGGCATCGGATAGTCCGCTTGTCGATTTCAATGCTATCTGTCAAAAGGTCCGCGCTGCCGTCGAACCGGCCCGGGCCCACGCGGTCTCGTTGCACGATGAGCTCGGCGATGTCCTATGGCTGAGCGAGAGCTCGATGGGACCGGACGAGCACAACGCCGTGCGGGAAGCGGCGGAGGCTTTTACCAAACCCAATGCCTCGCCCGTGCTCGCATTCGATTTGGGCGATTCGCGCTCCGCGGTGATGGTCCGAGCGGTCAACGCCCGGCGCTCGATGGTAGGCGTAGTCATGATCGTCATGGACACCCGCATCGTCGCCCAGGGCGCCGCTAAGCTCATGACGCCCAAGCTGCAGCGGGCGCTGCTCGATTTCGCCGCCATGCGACCGGATCGGGGGCAGCCGACTGCGGCAAGCGAACCCGTTCCAACGGCCCCGACTCCGCCGCCACGCTCGTCGAATCGATCCACCGCATCGCGGCCGGCAGCGGCACCTGCGGGCATGTCGCGGACCGCCGCGGCAACTGAGCCGCCGCCACGCTCCGCGCCGGCTTCGCAACGCTCCGCGCCCGCCCCGCAACGCTCAGCGCCCTCCCCGCAACGCTCCGCGCCCGCCTCGCAGCGCTCAGCGCCCGCCCCGCAAAGCTCAGCGCCGGCTTCGCAACGCTCCGCGCCCGCCGCGGCACGTGCCGCAGCCTCAAGACCCGAATCCGCGCCGGTGCAAACCTCGTCGGCGACCATGCCATTCAGCGCCGGGCCAAGATCAATTGCCGCTCAGGTACAGCAAATCGCCGCACGCACTCCCGCGCGGCCCGTGAACTCTGCGCGCGCGGCAGCCGCCCCGGAGGCCGCTCCGGCAGCCGCCCCGGCGGCGCCATCGAGCCCGGCCGCTACGGCAAGTGACCCGGCCGCCGTGCCCACACTGTTCGAGGATGGGGATAAACCGCAGGGTCGCAACGGCGTGGCGCCGGAGATCGATCGTCTGCACGCCGCACTTCGCAAGAGTCCGATCGCGCTGCATGTTCAGCGCCTGATTCCCTTGAGCAAGGGCAGCCAATTGAAGCGCTACGAAGTGCTGCTGCGATCCGGGTTAGAGGCCTCGCCGAATGCCGCGCCGCAGGCGATGTTGAAAGCGGCGGTCGACAATGGACTCGGCTCCATGATAGACCGGCGCGTCCTATCGGAACTCATCAGCTGGTTGATACGCAATCCGGAAGTCTGCCAAGTCGATGAGGTGATGTTCTCAGTGAATCTTACGAGCACCGCGCTGCACGATGAACATTTCATCAAGTTCGTCGAACTTTGCCTGTCGAAGTCTTCGCTGCCCAAGGCAACCATCGCTTTTGAAGTCGACGCGTCGACCGCATTGACGCTGGCCGATAAGATCAGGGACGTCGCGGACGCGCTCAATCGCCTCGGTTGTCCGTTGATCCTCGATGACTTCGCGTTGCGCACCGAGTGTTTCGACTTGCTGCGTTTGCCGGGGGTTCGCTACGTCAAGCTCGCCTCCGAGATCACCGCGAGAATGCGCACGGACAAGGTTTCACAGGCGGCGATAACGGGCGTCGTGCAAATGGCGCGCGTTCTCGGCATGCACACGGTCGCCAAGCGTACAGAAACCGCTGCCGAGCAAGAGTGGCTTACCGCGCTCGGCGTCGACTTCGTGCAGTCGAACGCCATCTCGCCGCCGGTCGCCATCGACACCTTAACCAAGCCCCAGCATTTCAAAATCTAGTTGCTGCGCGAAACCTGCGCCGCCGGCGCGGACCAGCCGCCGCCCAGCGCCTTGACCAGATACACCGCGGTGGCGAACTGCTGTCCTTGGATCTGCACCGCCTGCCGCTGGTTGGTGAGCAAAGTCTGTTGCGCGGTAATCACATCCAGGTAAGTATCGACGCCGCCCTTGTAGCGGTCGCTGGCGATATCGAAGGCGCGCTGCGCACTGCGCACGCTCGCATCGGCTTGGGCGGCCGCGCGATCGAGTGAGGTTAGTCCCGTGATGCCGTTCTCAACCTCTTCCATCGCAGTCAGCACCGTCTGCCGGTACGTCGCAACCGCGGCGGTGTAGTCGGCCTCCGCAAAGCGCACATTGGCCCGCGTCTTGCCCGCATCAAACAGCGTTTGCGAAGCGGACAGGCCGATGGCCCAAAGGCGGCTTGGCGCCTCGAACAGAGTCGCCAGCGCGTTGCTTTCCCAGCCGGCATTCGGCACGCCCAGGCCGGGCGCAAGATCGATGGTCGGATAGTACGCTGCGCGCGCCACACCGATGCGGGCATTGGCTGCCGCCATCGCGCGTTCGCTGGAAGCCACATCCGGGCGCCGCTGCAGCAGATCCGAGGGCAATCCCACCGGCAGCAGCGGCATTGGCGGCGTAGAGGCGGCCGGCGCCAGCGCAAAGCTTGGAGCCGGCGTGCCTATCATAGTGGCAATCGCATGTTCGAACTGTGCGCGCTGATTCTGCAGAAGCTCGAGTTGAGTCGCGCTGGCGTAGAGCAGCGCCTCTTGCTGTGCCAGATCCAATCCCGTGGCGAAGCCAAGCTCGTGCCGCGATTGAACGAAGGTGAGCGCATTGCGCTCCAAATCCAAACTGCGGCGCAAGACATCGATCTCCGCGTCGGCTTCACGCAAGGAGAAATAATCGGTCACCAGCAGGGCGATCAGCATGAGGCGCGTGTTCTGAAAATCCGACTCAGCCTGTTCGGCGCTGGCGCGCGCGCCCTCGACCTCGCGCCGCACCCGTCCAAACAGATCGAATTCATAGTTGACGGCGGGGCCGATTCGAAAATCATTCTGCACGGTCGACTGGTTGGGAACTGAATATTCCGACAGCGGTCGATTCGCGGAATCCCGCGAGCGCTGTGCGGTGGAGGAGAGATTAATCGAAGGAAAGAGGTCGGAGCGCGCGATGGTGAGCTGATCGCGGGCCTGGTCGAGGCGGGCGGCGGCCACGCGTAGATTCTGATTATTCGTCAGAGCCCTCTGCACCAGAGGATTCAATTCAGGATCTTGGAACAGTTCCCACCAGTTTCCCTTGAGCAGTGTGTCGCTTGGCGCTGCCTCGTGCCACGGCGCCACAGGCTGCCATGCCGGCGGCACGTCGGCGGAAGGCCGGTGGTAATCGGGTCCGACCGCGCAGCCGGCGAGCAGAGCGACGATGCCCAAGCCGATGATTGCGCGCCGCACAGGATCACGCACGGCTAGGGACCTTTGGCAGGCGCTGCCGGCGCCGCGCCGCTGTTCTGCAACGACAAAGTCACGACGTCGCCGTCGGCCAGCGAGTCGGCCGGATTTAGGATGATGCGATCGTCAGCATGCAAACCGCTCGAGACCGCCACGGCACTGCCGAAATCAGTGCCCAGCGTCACCGCGCTCAAGCGAACTCGCCCGCCCGCATCCACGGTCGCGATGCGCGGACCGTCCGGACGAAATAAGAGCACGTTGATCGGCACCAGCAGGGCACTGCCGTCTTGCTTGATCGGCAACGTCACCTGCACATAGGAGCCGGCGATGAGGACGTCGTTGGGATTCGGCACGCGAATCTCCACTTGCATGGTGCGCGTACTCGTGTCGATCGCCCGCGCGGTGCGCGCGATAGTGCCCTGATACTCCTCCGCCTGGCGCTCCGCAAGATTGACGGTAACTACATCGCCCACTTTGATTTGCGGTGCATAAACCTGCGGCACCCAGACATAAAGGCGCAAGGGATCGACCTGCGCAACGGTGAACAGCGCTTTGCCCACGCCGCCGTTTCCCGCGTCGACGAGATCACCGACATCAATTCTTCGGCTGGTCACCACGCCCTCGAAGGGTGCCACCACTCGATTGAATCCCTCCAGGTCGCGCAGCCGTGCGACGTTCGCCTGAGCGGCGGAGAGATTTGCCTGCGCCTGCAGATAGGCGCTCTGGCGTTCATCCAGATCCTGCTGGGTGACCGCGTCTTTTTGGCGCAGGCTGCTCCAGCGCTCGGCCGTGCTTTTCGCCAACATCTCGCTGGAGGCGGCCTGCTGTTGCGCCGCCAGCGCCTGCGAGAGCTCCTGGTTGATCTCGGGAGCCGTGATCTCGGCCAGCAGTTCGCCTTTTTTCACCGAACTGCCGATATCCTTGGTCCAGCGCAGGATATAGCCATTGCTGCGAGCATAGACGGTGGCTTCGTTGATCCCTAGCAGCGTGCCTGGCAGCGTCAGGGGCAACCCGTTGGCCGCTTGCGTCGGGGTGACCGTCGTCACGTATTGTCGGGCATGAACTTCGGTGGAAACCGCCAGCGCGCTCGCTTGAATGCCGCGCACGACCAGGATGACGATGCCGCCGGACACGAGAACGCACAGTACGCCGATAGCGATCAACTTTGCCCGCTTCACGGCCGGCGCCGCTCCTGGCTCTTGCATATCAGCTAGCCTCGCGCGCAGCTTTGCGCTGCTCGAGCCGCCGATGAATTCCGGCGAAGATCACCGGTACGAAAAATAGCGTGGAGACCGTGGCGAACAACAGGCCGCCGATCACAGCGCGGCCGAGAGGAGCATTTTGCTCGGCGCCCTCCCCCAGACCCAATGCCATGGGAATCATGCCGATGATCATGGCCGAAGCCGTCATCAATACCGGCCTGATGCGAGTGGCACCCGCATCGCGCGCCGCGCTGACCGGGTCGAGTCCGTCGTTCATGCGCTGTTTCGCGAATGAGATCACCAAAATGCTATTGGCAGTGGCAACCCCCATGGTCATGATGGCGCCGGTGAGCGCCGGCACACTCAAAGTCGTGGCGGTCAAGAATAGCGTCCAACAGATCCCCGCCAGCGCGGCAGGCAATGCCGTAATAATGATGAATGCATCCGTCCAGGATTGAAAATTCACGACGATCAATAAATACACCATGACGACAGCCATCACGAGCCCCACTCCGAGTTCGACGAACGATGCGCGCATGGTCTGTGCCTGACCGCGCAGCTGAATCGTTGCGCCGCGCGGCAAGTGCGGGCGCATCTGCTCGACGAGCTTTTCGATCTTGGCGGTGACGCTGCCAAGGTCGCTGCCTTGAACGCTCACATACACATCGGTGGCCGGCGCCAGGTTGTAGCGCGACGCCACGGCGATCTGGATCGCCGGCTCCACGGTAACGAGATTGCTGAGCAATTGCGCAGTGTCGGCCCTGGGGGCGCGCACCGGTGTGCGCAGCAGCGCGTCCAGGCTGTCGACCGCGTATTGCGGCGATTGAGCCGCCAGGTTGTAGACGACGCCGTTGGAGGGGTCCAACCAGAATCCGGGTGAGGTCTGGGTTGTGCCGGCGGTCGATATGAGCAAATTCTGTGCGACGTCATTGGCGCTCAAGCCTAACGCCTGCAGCTGCGTTCGGTCCATATGCAGAGCCAGCGTGGGCAAATCCAATCGCTGGTGGATGTGCGTGTCCACCGTGCCCGGGATTTGCTTGATTTGCCCGACAAGTTGAGCAGCGAGCTCGTAATTGCCGCGCAAGTCGCTGCCGGTAAACAGCACGTCGATGGCCGCGGGAAGACCAAAGTTCAGAATTTGCGTCACCATGTCGGCGGGTTGAAAGAAGAACTCGGTGCCCGGAAAGCGCCTGGGAAGCTCGCGACGCATCGACTCGACATAAAGTTGCGTGGGGCGGTGGCCTTCATTGAGCGACACTTGAATTTCTCCGTCGAATGTCCCAAACGCCCCGGCGTTGCTGTAGGAATTACTGATGCCGCTGATCGGCGCGCCGAGATTGTCGAGCACGGTGCCGAGTTCGCGGCGAGGCACGATTGATCGAATGGCGGCTTCCACCTGGTCGGCAACCCTGGCGGTCTCTTCGATACGCGTCCCCGACGGCAATCGCATGTGCATCCGAATTTGTCCGGCATCCACGCTGGGAAAAAAATCCCTTCCCAAGATGAAGACCAGCCCGCATGACAGCACGCAGAAACCCAGGAACACACTCGCAAAAGCGCGGCGTCTCTCCAGCACGCCCGCCAGTATGACGTTGTAGCCCGCGCGGAGCTTTTCAAAGCGGGCGTCAAACGCTGTATAGACTCGCCGCAACAGGCTCGGGCGCTGACCTGCGAGAGCCGGCGTGTGATCCATCAGCAGCATCACCAGGGTGGGCACCAGCGTGCGCGACAGCACATAGGAGGCGAGCATGGCGAATACCACCGCCTCGGCGAGCGGCGCGAACAAATAGCGCGCGACGCCGGAAAGAAAGAACATGGGCACGAACACGATGCAGATGCACAGGGTTGATACCAGCGCCGGAAGGGCTATTTCGCCGGCGCCGTCCAATATGGCCTTGTGCAAGTCAGAGCCCAAATGAATATGCCGCTCGATATTCTCGATGGTCACGGTCGCATCATCGACCAGAATGCCCACGGCGAGCGCCAGGCCGCCCAAGGTCATGATGTTCAGAGTTTCGCCGGCGATATACAGGCAGATGATCGAGCATAGAATCGACAGCGGAATGGATACCGCGATGATGCAGGTGCTGCGCCAGTTGCCCAGAAACACGAGGATCAGCATGGCGGTCAGGCAGGCGGCGATTACCGCTTCGCGCACCACCCCGGTGATGGCCGCCCGGACGAACCCGGATTGATCGAATAGCGGCGTGATCTTGAGATCCTGGGGCAAGATCTGAGAGACAGCCGGCAATTCCGCAAGCAGCGTCTTGACGATGTCGAGCGTGGAAGAGCCGCCGTTCTTGATCACCGACACCAGCACGCCGCGATCACCGTTCTGCCGCACGATGTTGGTTTGCGGCGAGAATCCGTCCCGCACGTGGGCTACCTCGGACAAATAGGTGGTGGCGCCGTTTTTCGTCGCCACGGGAATTCGATTCAACCCTGCGATGGTCTCGGGCGAGCCGTTGAGCGCGATGGTGTACTCTGTCGCCCCTATCTTTACCGTGCCCGAGGGCAGGATCAGGTTCTGGAGATTAACCGCGTTCAGCACATCGTTGGGCGTCAACCCCTTGGCCAGAAGCGCGGCATTGTCGAGGTCCACCGATATCAGGCGTATTTTTCCGCCGAACGGCCACGGCACAGCCACGCCGGGAATAGTCACGAGGCGCGGCCGCAAGAAATTGGTCGCGGCATCGAAGAGCGCAGGCTCGGTCATTGTGGGACTGGACAAGCCGAGCTGGATCACCGGTATGGCGGAAGCGGAGTACTTGAGCACCAGCGGCGGCAACGCGCCGGGAGGCAATTGGCGCAACTGCGACTGCTCCACCGCCACTACTTGGGCTATGGCGGTCGGGATGTTCGCATTCGGTTGAAAGAAAATCTTGATGATCGAAAGACCGGCCAAAGACTGCGATTCAACGTGTTCGATATCGTTGACAGTGGTGGTCAGAGCCCGCTCATTGACGGCGGAGATGCGCTGACCAATCTCTTGCGCGGACAAGCCGGCGTAGGTCCAGACGATGCTGATGACCGGGATATCGATTTCCGGAAAGATGTCAGTCGACATCCTTTTGAGCACCAGCGGCGTTGCGAGCAGAATCAACAGCGCCATCACCAAAAACGTGTATGGGCGCCGCAGCGCAACTTGAACGATCCACATTCCCTGACTAGCCCCTTTCCACCATCGTGACGGGTATCGATTGTTCGCTACGCCGAGACCACTTGCAAATCATTGGAAACAAAGCAAACTACACCGGTCTGCAACGAGACGCCGGGACCGAGCTAAGTGTTTTGTTAGTCCCATGAGGTTCGGTTCCGGTTCCCGTTAAGAATCTTCGCCATGACATTCACCGCTTTAATCGTTGTCTGCGCGCTCCTCGGTCTGCTATTTCTCATTGCCGCGGTCCGCCGGCTGCACCGGCGCCGCATCGGCCGCGGCGTAATGCATGGCGCGACTGCACTGGTACTGTTTCTGCTGGCCGCCTGCGCCGCGCTGGTGGCCTCGAATCTGCGTAGCTACCAGCGACTGAGTTATGAACAGCCCGCCGGCGAGGTGCAGTTCTCGCGGACCGCAGACCGGCGCTTCAATGCAACTTTGAGCTATCCGAACGGCGATCGCGCCGATTACGAATTGGCAGGCGATGAGTGGCAGATCGACGCCAGGGTCCTCAAATGGCGTGGGTTTGCCAATATCATTGGTTTCGATTCGGCGTATCGATTGGAGCGCATCAGCGGCCGGTACGCGAAAGTCGAGGACGAACGAGGGCTTCCCCGCACTGTCTATGATCTCAATAAACCGGGCCGCATCGATCCCTGGGATCTGGTGCACCGCTATCGATCGTGGTTGCCGTGGATTGATGCCCTCTACGGCAGCGCGACCTTCCTGCCGATGTCCGACGGCGCCTTGTATGAGATCAAAGTCTCGCAGAGCGGATTGATCGCCCGCCCGCTCAACCAAGCCGCGCGCGAGGCGGTCGCCGGTTGGCACTGAAGGCAAGCTAATGGCCGCGAAGCACAAGACAAGTGTCGAAAAAATCCTGACGGGTCTGCTGCCGCTGCTGCTGATTCTCGCCGGCATCGCTTGGTGGAAGACAGCGCCGCCGACCCTTCAGGTGAGGAAAAAAAGCGTGGCCGCGCTTGCCGCAGCCGATTTGGTGGACCAAAGCACTTACGCGACGGCACAGCGGTTGGCGCAACTCGCCGCGACTGCGGAGGAGCAAACCTACGCTCAATCGGCAGTGCGAATTGCCGATCACGAGTTGGATCTCGCCTTCAAAGCGGCCTTGCGCGATGCCGACGCCCATCCACCGGCACTGAACTCTGGCGCCGCGATCATCCAGGCGCGAATCAACAAGTCCCAAGGATTGCTCAGTGCCGATCAACAACGGGTCGATCAACTGACCGGCGCACTTGCACAGGCCAAAAACCCGCAAAAGGCCTCGGTGCAGGACGAATTGGACGTTGCACAGTCGCAATTGGACCTCGACAAGGACGAGTTGGACGAGGCAAATCAGGATCTGGTCGATGCGGGCGGCAATCCTCGTCAGCAAGTCGAATCGATGGTTCAAGAACATGAGGCACAAGCTAAAGCGCATCCGGCTCCCGCGGCATCGAAGACCGCCGCGGCCGACGAGTCGCGCGGCTCGCTGGGTAAATTCAGCGAGTGGCGCCAGCTGAGGCAGAAGCTCCAGGAATTGGAGGACGGGCGCAGCGAAGCGGCACAGAAAGTACAGGCCCTGGATGCGCGGCACAGCGCATTGGCCGCGAGCCTCGAGACAACCAAGGGCGGAATTTCGGAACTCGCCGGCCACAGCAATGCGGCAAAACAAACGAACCAGTCGGCGCCGGCGGCGCCGGCGGCGCAGTCGCAGCATTCGCACGAGGACGCCGCCGCCCTGCTCGGTCAGACAAAGACCATTGCGGCCGATCAAGAGATACTGACGCTGCTCGCCCGGCGCATCGCGGATCAACACCAGCTCGAGGGCATCTACGAACGCTGGTCGGCGATCATTTCCCTGCAATCGCGGGACCTCGTGCATCGGTTGTTGTTGGACGCACTGAGCGTCATCGTGATTTTGATCGCGCTGCTGTTGCTCGACCAATGGCTGCAACATTTTCTTGACCGGCCGAAATTGGACCGCCGGCAAGTCGAAACGCTGCGCAGCATCACCCGCGTCAGCTTGCGCGTGGTTGCCGTGCTGATCATCGTGTTGATCCTCATGGGTCTGCCGAGCCAATTTGCCACGACGATCGGCATCGTGGGCGCCGGCCTGACCGTGGCTCTCAAGGACTTCATTGTTGCGTTTTTCGGGTGGCTGGTGCTGATGGGCCGAAACGGCATCCGGATCGGGGACTGGGTCGAAATCAACGGTGTCAGCGGCGAGGTGACTGAATTGGGCATGTTTCATACCGTGCTGCTGGAGACCGGGAATTGGAGCGACTCCGGGCGTCCAACCGGCCGCAGAGTCACCTTCACCAACAGTTTTGCCATTGAGGGGCACTACTTCAACTTTTCGACTTCGGGACAGTGGCTGTGGGACCAGCTGCAGGTGGTCGTACCTATCGGTCGCGACCCGTATCCGATAGTCGAAGCCATCACCAAAGAAGTGACGGAAGCGACCGCTGAAAGCGCGCGTCAAGCCGAACAGGAGTGGTCGCGAGCCGTCCCTACGCAAAAAGACAAGGTGTTCTCCGGCACACCGGGAGTCAACGTAAAACCCGTCGTCGGAGGCGTGGAGATCGCCATTCGCTACATCACGCGCGCCAATGAGCGCTTTCTGCTGCGCTCCAAGCTGTACCAAGCCGCAGTGGATCTACTTGGTAAAGCGTAGTGATTCAGGAGTCGCTGTCGGATCGCTCCGCCTCGCCATTCGAGCGATCGATGAACCACAAGTAGAATCCCAGCAGACTCACCGCTGTCACTATCGCGACGGACGCACCCGTCAAGATCGGCGCCAGTTTGAGGATGAAGGGCTTCTTGGTCAGGTGCAGCGCCATCGATACTCGACCCCACCCCTTGGGGGTCGCATAGGCGGCCAGTGTTCCCACGATGACCGAGAGAGCACTCACGAATCCTGCTATTGCGCCCATCGAGCTGTGGACTTTCTTCGCAGAGCGAACTATCACCCCGAAAGTGTAGGCATCGCCGCGGCCGCCTGCAACTCCCCCGTGGGAGGAGTTTATTGGCTGTAATATTCCGCTCTGCCATCGGGTCTCTCTCCAGGCAACCAAGAAAGGGAACAAAACCATGCGGCAGCTGATCGATTGGCTCATTGCTTGGCCCGAGCGAGTCGCCGAGCATTTGATGTGGCTCGCGCCGCTGTTCGCTCGGATTACCGTGGGATGGGTGTTTTTATTGAGCGGGTGGGGCAAGCTCAATAATCTGCCGCAGGTAACCGAGAATTTCATCGGGTGGGGGATCCCCTTTCCGCATTTTTTCACGCCGCTCACTTCAGGCATCGAATTCTTCGGAGGCTTGTTCCTGCTGCTGGGATTGCTGACCCGCATCTCCGCCGGAGCACTTGGCATCACAATGATCGTTGCGATCCGCGCGGCGAAATGGGCCGACGTCGATTCGCTCGAGACCCTGCTGGGATTCGACGAGTTCGAGTACCTGGCCTTGTTCCTGTGGCTGGCGATCGCGGGTCCGGGCGTCGTGTCGCTTGATCATCTGCTGATGCGCTGGAGGCGGGGCAAGGCCTAGAGGGCCCAGAAGCCGCCGGCGTCGGATATAATTATGCGGCATCTGACGCCGGCTTAGCACAGTGGTAGTGCAACGGTTTTGTAAACCGTAGGTCGGGGGTTCGAATCCCTCAGCCGGCAAACCCGCCCACTTCCGAGCACGTCCACAGACGTCCGCCAAACGAGATGAAAACACTGGAATTTGCAGGGTTTTGTCGTCCGTAGACGTTCGGATTTGGCTGTTGACACCCGGTTCAAAAAGGTGGTAACTACGGGGGTAACTCGCTTCGGCAAAAATGAGTTACCCCAAAATTGGCGATTAACAAACTGACGCATACCGTGCTACGTGCCGCCAAACCGACGCAGAAGCCCTACAAGCTGAGCGACGGCGGCGGGCTGTACTTGCTGGTCAATCCGAACGGCGCGTTGTGGTGGCGATTCAAGTACAAATTCGAAGGCCGCGAAAAACTTCTATCGTTGGGCGTCCATCCGCACGTCTCGTTGCAGCAGGCGCGCGCGCTGCGTGACGAAGGGAAGAAGACCCTTGCCAACGGAGTCGACCCGAGCGCCAAACGCCAGGCCGAGAAATCCTCCACCGCGAATACCTTTGAGGCCGTCGCCCGCGAGTGGCTGGCGCTGCAAGAGAAGACGCTTGCACCCGCCACCTACGCGAAAGCCGTTTGGACTCTCGACACCTTGGTGTACCCCTACATCGGCTCGCGTCCTATCGCCAAGCTGGGCGCCGTCGATGTGCTCAAAGTCCTCAAGCGCATCGAGGCCCGGGGTATTCACGAAACTGCCCATCGCACGCGTCAACGCTGCTCCCAAGTATTTCGCTACGCCGTGCAAACCGAGCGTGCCGCGCACGATGTAACCGCGGACCTGCGCGGCGCTCTCGCCCCGGTGGTGTCGGAGCATCACGCCGCCATCACCGAGCCCGTGCGCATCGGCGAGCTGCTGCGAGCCATCGACGGCTATACCGGCCACAGCGTCACCGCCTACGCCTTGAAGCTCGCGCCGCTGCTGTTCGTGCGCCCCGGTGAATTGCGTCATGCGGAGTGGCCCGAGTTCGACCTGGACGGCCCCGAACCCCAATGGCGCATCCCGGCGGACAAGATGAAGATGGGCGAACAGCACTTGGTGCCACTGTCCAAGCAAGCGCTCGCGCTGCTGCGCGAGCTGCAACCGCTGACGGGGCGCAGCCCATACCTGTTTCCGTCGATTCGCAGCCGGACGAGGCCGATGAGTAACAATACGGTGAATGCCGCGCTGCGCCGCCTCGGCTACACGGGCGAGGAAATGACCGGTCACGGATTCCGGTCGCTGGCGTCCACGTGCCTTAACGAACAGGGCTATCATCCCGATCTCATCGAACTACAGCTCGCCCACGCCGAGCGCAACAAGGTGCGCGCCGCGTACAACAAGGCCCAGCGCCTACCGGAGCGCCGCAAGATGATGCAGGCCTGGTCCGACTATTTGGATCACTTGAGAGTCGCGCCCGCGAATTCGAATGTCGTGCCCATACTCGCCGGCGCCCGGGCGGCGCGGGCAGCAGTTCATGCTTAAGCACCACGAGGTAGGGGATTTACTTGCGAGCAAGCCATATGCGCTTCGTATGCGCCAAAAAAGAGGAGTCTATTGGCACATAAAATTGATTTAATGGCTAGATAACCTATGCTTGCTGAGCGCAGTTTGTCTCGAAGGAAGAATGTTATGACCGAAGCGGACCTTTTGGCGCGAATTACCGTTAATCCGAAAATCTTCGGTGGGAAGCCTATCATTCGCGGTCACCGCCTAGCTGTGGAGCATGTGCTTGGCATGCTCGCCGCCGGAGATACGCCGCCCGCTATTCTCGGCGCGTATCCTTATCTCGAGCCTGAGGATATCCAGGCCTGCTTGGTTTATGCACGCAGGCTTGTGGGCCGCGAACGTGTGGAGCCGGTCATCGACGTTGCATGAAGCTGTTGCTCGACACTTGCGTCTGGCCGGGCGCGGTGGCGGAGCTTGCCGCAAAGGGTCATGACGTCCTCTGGGTCGGTGATTGGCCGAGCGATCCGGGAGACGATGAGATTTTGGCGTTTGCGCTTAGGGAAGGCCGTACGGTCGTGACGCTCGACAAGGACTTCGGCGAACTCGCCGTGGCCTTCGGCCATGCTCACTCCGGCATTATTCGGCTCGTCAATTTTCAAATTTCAAAGCACGCTTCTGTGTGCCTTAGGGCAGTTGAGCAGCACGGCGAAGAGCTTGCCAAGGGAGCCATCGTCACCGCGGAACCCGGAAGATTACGTGTACGTCCAGCGTCCTCCCCTGAAGCGTCAGAGGAGTAAGTGCTCAAGATGACCGCTCGCCCTGACTCAACGCCTGGCGGACCAACTCGAAGTCGCTAGGATTAACCAACAACTTCAATTCACACCACGCTGGTTAGATCGGCTGGTTTCAATTCGACTCGCCAACCAGTCGCGCACTTCACTCTCCAGCCATCCCACAGCCCGCTCGCCCAGCTTGATGCGCTGCGGGAACCGTCCCTCCGCCTGCATCTGGTAGATCATTGAACGACCGAGCCCCGTGAGTTGGGAGACCTGTCTCAGCCGCAGCGCCCGTTCATTGGGGTCGCGCTGGAGAAGCTTGACTGAGGGCTCCAGGTTAAACGCCAATTGGTTTTTCGATTCAACTTTCACGATTGCCAGCCCCTACCGCGTTAGCTCTTGGACTTTGGGATCGCGGCGCTCGGGGCCCTCCCGTTGCGTCCGACGCTGCTGTTCGTGGAATCGAATGACCTGTGCGGCCAAGCGTTGCCGATCAGTAAGGACCTGCGGCAGGATCTGCGAAGTAACGGACGTCGCCCGCGAGAATTATCTCCCCCTGCGCATCCAGCACCTCCGCGGCCTTCATCCACGCCGACACGAGGGACTTACGGGTGTCGAGCAATCTCGCGCGCACCGAATCGGCGATCGTTCCGGAACGCGACAGCTCCGTCACGATCCCCTTCACCCGATCAAGCATTGCGGTGGACTTCCCGTATCGCTGCGCTTTGAAGATCCTCTCCGGACGTTTTTTGCTATTTTCGCCGCGAATGGCCCGCGGCGTGGCGTTGGCCGCAATCCCCTGTTCGCGCATCAGCTGCGCGAAGTCCTCGCGCCAATCGCGCAGGCGTTGCTTGTCGATATGCAGCCGCCGGCCGAGCTCGTTCTCGGCCTTCACCACCAGATGCACGTGCGGGTGCTTCTGGTCAGTGTGCAAGACCATGGCGTAGCGGTGTTGCGCGAATTTCTCTCGGGCGAATTTTCGCGCGGCGGCCATCACCTTCTCTGAGGACGTCGGCGCCGGCATGGACAGCACGATGTTGTGCACGAGTTTCGTCGCTCGGGGTGCCGGACCACCCTCCCTCTGCCGCCGGTACTGGCCGGCCGTGAGTTCCAAATGCCAATCATCGATAAGCCGCCTTTGCTCATCCGGGCGTCCGATGCGCTCCCCCTCGTCGGTCTCGATCTCCAGCGCTCCTCGGCGGCTGATGTACGCGAAGTGAGCCGCCACCGCGCCCCTCCTCGTTCCCCCGCCGGTCACCTTGACCATGACCTCCGGGGTACGCCTGATGGTGCGCGAGATTTGGTCAATCTGCGCCTGGCTGAATCGAACGGACGTCTGCGGACTTGTGCGCCCGTAACTCACCACGTCGAAGGATCGCGGTCCATCCGACGGTAGCCGAACCACTCGTCTAGTCAACGCGGCTTTCCCAGGTTACCAGCGCCGCTTGGGCGAATTCATGCATACGCCGCTCCACCTCCGCTACGAGGGCTCGTGTACGGTTAAGGTCTTGCTGTAGATCTCGAGTGAGCACACCCGTCCGCGCGGCTTCCCGAGTGGTCCGGGCTAAGTGCCCACCGAAAGCAACCAAGACCGACACACCCGTCTTGAACGCTGCCAGCTCCTGGGACGTCAGCGGCGGGTTGGCGGCCACATGACCCCGGACCAGGCCGGCGATATAGGCCGAGTCCTTCATGCACCGCTCGGCCGCCCGGCGGCGGATGGCCAGTCGATCTCCCGGCCGCAGGCGGATCGTAATCCGGTCCAGGGCGGGACCGCGGGCCGAAGTATTGGGCGGCAAGTCCGGCGGTTGGGAATCGAGCAATGCACGAATGGCGATCAGTGCCAACGTCGACTCCGAGATTTGCCGCCGGGCAGCAACCGTGGCGAACAGGCGCTTCTCCTGCGGTGTCGGACGCGCCGTGATCGATGGGGCCGTCGATTTCGAGGCGCCGTCGTTCACCGCGTCCAAGGCCGTGTTGCTGCACATCGCGGACACTTCGCTATCCTGCCATCACTCCAATAACGACCCGACAACACTCACCGCTCGATGCAAATGACAACAACAGCGCGGAAGATCGGTGGCCCGCAATGACTATGAGCGCCCGGTCGGAATCAGGTAAGACCACAATACGGTCGAACTCAACCACGAATGCTGACTGTTGCGTCACGCGGTAGGAATTATCCCCGCGCTGGGCTAGAAGTCGGGGGAGGGTTTCACGGAGAATTCAGTGAAACTCAAGCAATGGATTCAAATTAATGGCGCCTGACGAGCCAAGAGCGGGTACTTCGCGCCGAATGTCCGGTATCACGACGACCGTCAGGCGCCTGCCGGCCAAAAGGGGCACTAGCGTCACCCAAAAAGGTCTCTCGAAAGCCGACGTTCGAAAAGTGCGTCCAGCTGCTCCGGGAAGTCTTTTTGAATCGCCGGCTTCATCCATCGCACGGGATCAGCGT
>Ga0302324_100001490_pt1 | contig 56880 bp, 36 predicted proteins | sample Palsa_T0_1_FD_201949 | JGI IMG/M metagenome (GOLD analysis project Ga0302324, IMG submission 201949) | Peat permafrost microbial communities from Stordalen Mire near Abisko, Sweden - Palsa_T0_1 | ecosystem: Environmental > Terrestrial > Soil > Palsa > Peat permafrost | place: Sweden: Abisko...
TGATCGTCTCCGGGACGACCATTCTTTCGCAGGGGCTCGCCGACACGCGTCTCTTTGACCGCATGATGGACGGCGAGCTCGCTGCGGGCGCCATTGCATTTGCCCGCGAAGTGGCCGCCGTGCGCCCGCTGCCACGCGTGCGCGACTTGGCGGTGCGCGATGCTGATGCGCAAGAGGTTCTCGCGCGCGCGCGCGCTGCCGTCCAAACACTCGTTGAGCACCTGCCGGCGCCTGCCGCCTGCGTGGCCGCCGTCGCCGCCTCGCTGGGCGATTTTGATGCAGGATTGACCGCGGAGCGCGCGCTCTTCGACAAGCTCGTGCAGAGTCCCGAGTCCGCAGCGCTGCGGCATGCGTTCTTCGCCGAGCGCGCCGCCGCCAAGATTGCAGGCGTGACCGCGGACACCGCCGTGCGCCCGATCCGGTCCGCCGCCGTGATCGGCGCGGGCACCATGGGCGCGGGCATCGCGATGAGCTTTGCCAACGCAGGCATTGCCGTCACGGTGCTCGATGCGAGCGCCGCGGCGCTCGCTGAGGGGCTCGCCGCCGTGCGCAGGAATTACGAGAGTGCCGCGAGCAAAGGCAGGCTCTCGCCTGAAGAGCTGACGATGAGGTTGGGGCTCGTGAGCGGAACTCTTGCCGCGCCGGATCTCGCCGGCGCCGACATCGTCATTGAAGCCGTATTTGAGGACCTCGAAGTCAAACGCCGAGTATTTCAGGAGATCGATGCCGTGGCGAAGCCGGGTGCGATCCTGGCATCCAACACATCGAGCCTCAACATCGACACGATCGCGCAGTTCACCAAGCGCCCGGCCGACGTTCTCGGCATGCATTTCTTCAGTCCGGCGAATGTCATGCGCCTGCTCGAGATGGTACGCGGCCAGGCGACTTCCAATGCGGTTCTGGCGAGCGCTGTCGCGCTTGCGAAGAGACTCAAGAAAGTCGCGGTCGTCTCCGGTGTATGCGATGGCTTCATTGGCAATCGCATGCTGCGACCCTACCTGCGCCAGGCGGAGTTGCTGCTCCTCGAAGGCGCATTGCCTGCGCAGCTTGATGGCGCGCTCGAGCGCTGGGGCTGGGCGATGGGTCCCTGCCGCATGGCGGATCTTGCGGGCAACGATGTGGCAGGCTTCATCCGCCAGCGCCAGTACGCCCATGATCCCGGCGCACCGCATGCGCAGATCGCCGACCGTCTGGTCGAGCTTGGGCGCTTGGGCCAGAAATGTGGTCGAGGCTACTACCGCTACGCAGCCAAAGACCGCGAGGCGCTCCCGGATCCGGAGGTCGAGCGGATCATCGTCGACATCGCCAGGAGCGCGGGCCTTACGCGACGGCGCATCAGCGATGATGAAATCGTCAAACGCTGCGTGTTCGCGCTCATCAATGAGGGTGCAAAAATCCTGGAGGACGGGATCGCCGCGCGCGCCTCCGACATTGATGTCGTGTACCTCACAGGCTACGGCTTCCCGGTGTTCCGCGGCGGGCCCATGTTCTACGCAGATACGGTCGGGCTAGCGACGATAGTTCGCACCCTGCATCGCTTCGCCGCCAATCCGCTCGCCGATCCTGGCTCCTGGCAGCCCGCCGCCTTGCTAGCGCGGCTCGCGCTCGAGGGCAAGAGCTTCAACGGTTAATGCCTGGCGTGACTCTGCGCTGCCGGCGCGGCCGCAGGAGCTGGTAGGATGAGCGAGCTTCGGCAGCACGCTCTCGCGGCGTGATCTACTCAATCATAATTAACTTTACGTTTGGCATTTAATTGATTGATTAATAAAGAATTAATTGTCAAATTTGCAAGTGTCTCGGCGCTCGCTGTTGCGGCATTCGCGGGAAACATCAGCGCGCAGGAAATCCGCTCGGCCGCCGCGCCCCCGGCGGATGCTTCGAACCCCGATGCCCCGCTTGCGCAGATAGTTGTTACGGCAACGCGCGTTGCGCAGTCGAGCTTTGATCTTCCGGTGTCCGTGGATCGAGTGAGTGAGCGGCAGATCCACGAGGGGCAGCTCGAGGTCAATCTCTCCGAATCGCTCGACGCAGTGCCGGGCATTTCCGTTCAAAGCCGTCAGAACTATGCGCAGGATCTGCAGCTCTCCGTGCGCGGTTTTGGCGCCCGCTCGAGTTTTGGCGTGCGCGGCGTGCGGCTCTACTCGGACGGCATTCCCGGCACCATGCCCGACGGGCAGGGCCAGTTTTCGCAGTTTGACTTAGGTTCGGCGGATCACATCGAGGTGCTGCGCGGACCATTCTCGGCGCTCTATGGCAACTCCTCCGGCGGCGTCATCGCCATCTTCACCGCAGATGGCAAGCCCGGTTTCGACGCCGAAGGCACGGCCGAGTACGGCAGCTTCGACACCCAGCGCTATGCGCTCAAGGGCAGCGGTGCGAGCGGCAATGTCAACTACGTGGCCGACATCGCGCATTTCCAAACCGACGGTTACCGCGATCACAGCGACGCCGAGCGCAACAATTTCAATTCCAAAGTCGGCATCACGCTCTCGGACATCTCGAAGCTGACGCTCGTGCTCAACGCGATCCAGACGCCCTTCGTGCAGGATCCGCTCGGACTCACCCGTGCCCAGCTCATCGCCGACCCTACGCAGGCGGGCGTCAATGCCGTGGCCTACAACACTCGAAAATCCCTCAACCAGGAACAGCTTGGCGCCAACTATGAAAGGCAGCTCAGCGCTCACGATGATCTCTCGGCCGAGATCTACACCGGACACCGTGACACCACTCAAGTTCAGGCCATTCCTATGGCCACCGAGTCAGCCCCCACCAATCCGGGCGGCGTCATTGGTCTCGAGCGCGCCTACTGGGGAACGGACCTGCACGTCACCGATCAGCGCAGCATTTCCGACACACCGCTGCAGCTGACGGCGGGCGTGAGCTACGACGAGCTCGACGAGGCGCGGCGCGGCTTTCTCAATTTCATCGGCGACACTGTCGGGGTCGAAGGCGCGCTGCGGCGCGATGAGACCAATCATGTTTACGACATCGACGAGTACCTGCAGGCGCAGTGGGATCCGGGCGAACGCTGGCGGCTGGTCGCCGGAGTGCGTAACAGCATCGTCGACGTGGACTCCTTCAATCACTTGGCAACTGCCGGCCTCGTAGGCGAAAGCGGCGTGCGCTACAGCGCAACCAATCCGGTTGCGGGCGTCACGTACCGCGCCACCTCCGCGCTCAACTTCTATGCCTCCTACGGTCGCGGGTTCGAGACGCCGACCCTGAATGATCTTGCCTATCGCTCGACCGACGGCAGCATACCCGGACTCAACCTTGGCCTTGAACCCGCGCGCAGCGACAACTTCGAGGTGGGCATGAAGGCGCAGGCGAGCCACGTGCGCGGCAGCCTCGATGCGTTTTACATCAAGACCCATGATGAGCTTGCGGTCGCCGCCAATACCGCCGGCCGCTCGGTGTACGAGAACATCGATGAGACCCAGCGCCGTGGCGCCGAGCTCGGACTCGATGCCTGGTGGAGCGGCGGTTTTACTGCAAGACTCGCCTACACCTATATCAAGGCGACGGTGGTGTCGCCTTACAGCACCTGCATCACTGTCCCCTGTCACCCGATCGTCATTCCCGAGGGGAATCACCTGCCTGCCGTTCCGGCGAACTCGCTCTATGGTGGACTCACCTGGCGCTATGCTCCGGCCGGATTTGCGATCACGGCGGAGACGATTGGGCGCGCGGCAATCTACGTGGACGACCGCAATAGCGATGCGGCATCGGGCTATTGGACGGAGAATGTGCGCTTCGGCTTCGAGCAGGACGCCGGCCGCTGGCACGTCACGGAGTACGCGAGCGTGAACGACCTCACCGATCGGCGCTACGTGGGTTCAGTCATCGTCAACGAGACGAATTCGCGCTTCTTCGAGCCGGCGCCGGGTCGCACCGCCTTGGTGATGTTTACCGCCGCCTACCGCGATCATCCCGCCGCGCCCTAAGAGATTTGGGAATTATATTCTTAACTCCCTTGTGCGAACATAAACCGTGATCCTGACGTACCGCTATCGTCTGCTGCCGCTCAAGAGCCAGCACCGCGCGTTGGAGCGGCTGTGCGCATCACAGCGAGAGCTGTACAACGCAGCGCTTGAAGAGCGCATCGACTGTTATCGCAAGACCGGCAAGACACGCACCTATATGGATCAGTGCAAAGCGTTGACCGAGTGCCGACACGAGTTGCCCGACATGGGCGAGCTTCCAGCGAACCTGCAGCGCTGGACACTGAAGCGGATGGACGATGCTTTCCAGGGATTTTTCCGCCGCCTGAAAGCCCGTAATGGGAAGGCTGGGTTCCCCCGATTCCGTGGCAAGGGACGATGGCAAGCCTTCGGGTTCGCTGAATTTAGAGGCATCCGATTTGACGGTAAAAGATTGCGTTTTTCGGGCATGCCGGGAGGGCTCAAAGTGCATGTGCACCGGGAGCTGCCCGAAGGTGCGGATATTCGATCCTGCGTATTTCGTCAGGACGCATCGGAATGGTTTGTATGCCTGCATATTGCCGTTCCCACTCCCCAGAAGCGCACCATAGAGACAGTGATCGGCGTGGATCTGGGCTTATCGGTATTCGCCTATTGCAGTGACGACGTGGAAATCCCGAATCCACGCATTGCAAGACGAGCCGAGAAAGAACTGCGCCGCCGGCAGCGCGTGCTATCCCGGTGCCAGCGAGGCAGTCATCGCCGCCATAAAGTGCGTGCGCAAGTGGCAAGAGTGCACCGTAAGATCACTAATACCCGCAATAGCTGGCTTCATAAGGAGTCGGCCGGGCTCATCAAGCGAGCCGATCTCATCGTCGTAGAGGATTTGAAAGTCGCGAATATGATTCGTCATCCGACCCTGGCGCGTTCGATTGCGGATGCGTCATGGTCGCGGTTTGTCTCGATGCTGGACTACAAAGCTGAAAAGGCTGGTCGTCATCTCATTCGAGTCAATCCGAGAAATACCAGTCAGGAATGCTCACGCTGCCATAAACTCGTACCCAAGTCGCTCGCCGTGCGCACACATGAGTGCCCGTTCTGCGGCTTAGTTATCCACCGGGATTACAATGGCAGCTTGAACATTCGCCGCGCCGGGATTGGCGCGGGGGCGCTTAACGTGATCAGTAGTGATGAGCGTGCGCCCGGAAACATGTGCTGACTCCCGCGAGGGAGTCAAGTATATAAATCCCATGAACTCTGTTTAACATTCGGCGCGTACAATAGGTTCTCGGGTACCCTTGGACGGGTCTTGCGATCAACATACGGGCACGTCTTTTGCTTTGCTCGCGCCCTTGCGCGCGGAACGTGTGGGCGCATTGATCGCGTCCGCAGCGCAGCAGGCAACTGCCGGGCGCTCGAAAGGTCGAGATGCGCTTGGACCGCCCGGGTCCGCGCGGTGCAGGTCGGTCTCGTAGTGCCGGCACCATCGGTATTGCCGTGGCGCCATTGTGGTGCGTGCCGCGGTCCATTGATCGAACGGCTGCAAAATGGCGCTTGCCTTGCTCGGCGGCACTCAAAGCCGAGCGCACACGATGGGAGGACACGTGAAATCAACACAGCAGCTGCATGATCTGGGTCAAAGCCTTTGGCTCGACAACATCACACGCACTCTCCTGGCGGATGGCACGCTGCGCCGCTACATCACGGATCTTTCGATCACCGGGCTCACCTCCAATCCCACGATCTTCGATGAAGCCATTAAAAAGAGCAGCGCCTACGATGACGCCATCGAGCGTAAGACCGCGGCGGGCGGCTCCGGCGAGGGGCTGTTCTTCGAGCTGGCTCTTGAGGATTTGACGCAGGCCGCGGATCTGTTCCGGCCCATTCACGACGCGACCGGCGGCGTCGACGGCTGGGTCTCGCTCGAAGTATCGCCGCTCCTTGCGAATGACACCGCCGGCACCGTCAAGGCGGCGTTGCAACTGCACGAACGCGCGCAGCGTCCGAACCTCTTCATCAAGATTCCGGGCACTCGCGCCGGCATCTCGGCCATCGAGCAGGCGATCTTCGCAGGCGTCCCCGTGAATGTGACGCTGCTCTTTTCAACTGCCCAGTACATCGCGGCGGCTGAAGCCTACATGCGCGGCATCGAACGGCGCATCGCGGCGGGTCAGGATCCCAGAGTCGGCTCGGTCGCATCGCTCTTCATCAGCCGCTGGGACGTGGCGGTGAAGGACAAAGTGCCGGCGGCGCTGCGCAATCGCCTCGGGATTGCCATCGCAAAGCAGGCCTATCAGGCCTACCGTGAACTTCTGGACTCGCCGCGCTGGCGCAAGCTTGCCGGCGCCGGGGCGCGGCCGCAGCGCATGCTCTGGGCCAGCACCGGAACCAAGGATCCAGCCGCTCCCGACACTTTGTATGTGGATGCCCTCGCCGCACCGGATACGGTCAATACGATGCCGGAGAAAACCTTGCACGCCTTTGCCGATCACGGCCGCCTGCACGGGGTAATGCCGCTCGACGGCGGCGACGCTGCAAACGTACTCGCGGAGTTTGCGCATGACGGGGTGGATCAGAATCAGCTGGCGGCCCAGCTGCAACGCGAGGGCGCCGAGTCATTCACCAAATCCTGGCGCGATCTCATGGATGTGCTGGTCGCAAAGAGCGTCGCCATTGCCACCGGTACCCACAAGAGTGTGGGGCGCGCATGAGTGCAATCCCTCATAGCGCGCCGACGCCGCTCGCCGAGCGCCCGGCGTGGCGCGCGCTTCTCGAGCATCATAAAAAAACCGCGACGCTGCATCTGCGGGATCTTTTTGCCAGCGACGCGGGACGCGGCGAACGCCTGACACTTGAAGCGGCCGGGCTGTACCTGGATTACTCGAAGAATCGCATCACCGACGAGACGATTGCGCTCCTCGTGCGCTTGGCGAACGAATGCGGCTTGCGAGAGCGCATCGCGGCCATGTTCAGCGGCGAGAGGATCAACGTCACCGAGGATCGCGCCGTGCTGCACGTGGCGCTGCGCGCGCCTCCCGGTGAGCGGATGCTCCTCGACGGCGCGGATGTCGTGCCCGAAGTGCAGGCGGTGCTGGCGCGCATGACGGCCTTCTGCGACGACGTGCGCAGCGGCGGCTGGCGCGGACACAGTGGCCGGCCGATCCGCAATGTCATCAACATCGGCATCGGCGGCTCTGACCTGGGGCCGGTGATGGCCTATGAGGCGCTGCGCCATTACAGCCGCCGCGACATGACCTTCCGATTCGTCTCCAATGTGGACGGCACGGACTTCGCCGAGGCGACCCGTGACCTGGATCCCGAGGAGACGCTCTTCATCGTCTGCTCGAAGACGTTTACGACGCTTGAGACCTTGACCAACGCACACACGGCACGCGAGTGGGCCTTGCGCAAACTGGGCGACGAGCGCGCCATACGGCGGCATTTCGTCGCCGTGTCGACCAACGCCGCGGAGGTCGCGAAGTTTGGCATCGACCCGCAGAACATGTTCGGGTTCTGGGATTGGGTCGGCGGGCGCTACTCCATGGACTCGGCGGTGGGGCTGTCCACCATGCTCGCCATCGGTCCGCAGGGCTTTCGCGCCATGCTCGCAGGCTTCCATGCGATGGATGAGCATTTTCGCAGCGCGCCGTTCGAGCGCAACCTGCCGGCGCTCATGGGATTGCTTGCCGTCTGGTACAACGACTTCTTCGGCGCGCAGACGGCCGCGGTCTTTCCCTATGACCAGTATTTGAAGCGCTTTCCCGCCTATCTGCAGCAGCTCACCATGGAGAGCAACGGCAAACACGTGACGCTTGCGGGCGCGCCGGTCGGCGTGCAGACGGGACCCATCTACTGGGGCGAGCCCGGCACCAATGGCCAGCACTCCTTTTATCAGCTCATCCACCAGGGCACGCGATTGATCCCCTGCGACTTCATCGGCTTCTGCCAAAGCTTGAATCCGCTCGGTCAGCACCACGACCTCTTGCTGGCGAATCTCTTCGCGCAGACCGAGGCGCTGGCGTTCGGCAAGACGGCGGCGGAAGTGGCGGCGGCGGGAACGCAAGCCGCTCTCGTACCGCATCGAACCTTCGAGGGCAATCGTCCGACGAACACCCTGCTCGCTGAGCGCCTGACGCCGCACACGCTCGGGCTCCTGGTCGCGCTCTACGAGCACAGCGTATTCACCCAGGGCGTGATCTGGAACATCGACTCATTTGATCAATGGGGCGTTGAGCTCGGTAAGGTGCTCGCCAACCGGATAGTGCCGGAGCTTACCGGCGCCACCGATCCCAAGCTCGGCCACGACAGCTCGACGAACACGCTCATTCGCCGCTACCGCCGGTTGCGCAGGGTCGCGCCGTGAGCACGACCTTAAGTCCGCTTGCCGGCAAGCCCGCGGCGGACGGCGGGCGCCTCGATGTCGCGAAGCTCATCGATGCCTATTACAGCCGCCGACCGGACCCGAAAGTTGTGGGCGAGCGCGTGGCCTTCGGCACTTCAGGGCATCGCGGCACCTCACTCGACGGCACTTTCAATGAAGCACACGTCCTTGCGATCAGCGAGGCGATCTGTCGCTACCGCAAGAAGGAGGGCATCGACGGGCCGCTTTTCATCGGCATCGATACGCATGCCCTGTCCGTGCCGGCGTTGGAGAGCGCACTTGAAGTGCTCGCGGCCAACGGCATCGAAATCATGATTTCCAAGGGCGGTGAGTACACTCCCACACCGGCCGTATCGCTCGCCATCCTGGTGCACAACCGCCCTCGGAACTCGCATCTCGCGGACGGCATCGTCATCACGCCATCGCATAACCCGCCTGACAGCGGCGGCTTCAAGTACAACCCGCCGAACGGCGGGCCGGCCGATACGGCGGTCACGGCGTGGATAGAAAAGACCGCCAATGCGCTCCTCGAGGCCGATCTCAAGGGCGTTGCGCGCATGCCGGTCGAGCGCGCGCGCCGCGCTGCAAGCACCCACGAGCACGATTATCTCGAGGCCTACGTCCGCGATCTTGGCCATATCATCGACTTTGATGTCATCAAGAGCGCGGGGTTGGCGTTGGGCGTCGACCCCATGGGCGGTGCCGGCGTGCATTACTGGGCGCGCATCGCCACGCACTACGCCATTGACCTCACCGTCGTGAGCGAGGAGGTCGATCCGACCTTCAACTTCATGACCCGCGACTGGGACGGCCGCATCCGCATGGATCCGTCCTCGGTGTACGCCATGCAGCGCCTGATTGCTCTGAAGGATCGCTTTGACATCGCCTTCGGCTGCGATACCGACCATGACCGCCACGGCATCGTGACGCGGCACGAGGGGCTCTTGCCGCCGAATCACTATCTAAGCGTCGCGATCGATTATCTCTTCCGTAATCGCCCGCGCTGGAAGGTCACGAGCGCGGTGGGCAAGACCCTGGTGAGCAGCGCCCTGATTGACCGCGTGACAACGCGGCTCGCGCGCAAGCTCTATGAGGTCCCGGTCGGCTTCAAATGGTTCGTCGCGGGACTCCTCGACGGCGGCCTCGGATTCGGCGCGGAGGAGAGCGCTGGCGCGACATTCCTGCGCACCGACGGCACGGTGTGGACCACCGACAAGGACGGCATAGCGGCCGCGCTTTTATCCGCTGAGATCACCGCGCGCACCGGGCGCGATCCGGGCACGCTGTATCGTGAGCTGACCAAGGACCTGGGCGAGCCGGCCGCCGATCGCGTGGAGGCGCGCGCGAGCGCCGAGCAGAAAGCGGTGCTCGCCAAGCTCTCCCCCGAGCAGGTGAAGCGCACCGATCTTGCCGGCGAGAAAATCGAAAAGCTCTTGACGCGCGCGCCGGGAAACGATGCGCCCATCGGCGGGCTGAAGGTCGTCACCCAAAACGCCTGGTTCGCGGCACGTCCCTCGGGAACGGAAGATATCTACAAGATCTATGCCGAGAGCTTCCGCGGCGATGATCACCTGCGCGCCATTCTCGCCGAGGCGCAGGCGATTGTGAGCGACGCGTTCGCCGCAGCTTCGGGCAAGTCGGGCGGCGCAGCGCGGCCACAGCCAAGCGCCGACCGCCTGGCGGTGGAATCCTGGCAGAACGAAGGCGATCCCAACTAATTCACGCAACTCTAACGGAGCCATCGAGCAGCACACAGTATGTGGATCGTCAAAATTGCATTACAGCGCCCGTATACGTTCATCGTGCTTGCGATCTTGATTCTGTTGATGGGCGTGTTCGCAATTGTGCGCATGGCGCGCGATATCTTTCCCAACATCAACATCCCGGTCGTGGCGGCCATCTGGAACTACACCGGCCTGCAACCCGACGAGATGGCGACCCGCATCATTCTCTTCAGCGAACGCACGGCGCAGACGACCGTCAACGACGTGGAACATACCGAGTCGCAGTCGCTCAACAGCATTGCGGTGGTGAAGTACTTCTTCCAGCCGGGTGCGAGTGAGGAGCTGTCGTTTGCGCAGATCACCGGTGTGTCGCAGACGCAGCTGCGCAGCTCACCGCCGGGCACGACGCCGCCCTTCATCCTCGCCTATAACGCCTCCACCGTGCCGATCATTCAGCTCGCACTGTCGAGCGATTCCTTGTCGGAGGCGGAGATCTTCGACCTCGGCAACAACATCGTGCGCACGGGCCTCGCCACGATCCCGGGGGCCGCCATGCCCTATCCGTACGGAGGCAAACAGCGTCAGGTGCAGGTGGATCTTGACCCTTCGGCGCTGCGCTCCAAGGGGCTGTCCGCCTCCGACGTGACGAACGCCATCGCCGCGCAGAATCTGATCCTGCCCGCCGGTACGCAGAAAGTCGGCGATCTCGAATACTACATCGGCGTCAACGCAAGCCCGACGAAGGTCGCGGAGATGAACGACCTGCCGGTGAGTGCGCACAACGGCAGCGTCGTCTATGTCCGCGATGTCGCCCACGTGCGTGACGGCTATCCTCCGCAGACCAACATTGCGCGTCTGGAAGGCCGGCGCGCCGTGCTGATGAGTGTGTTGAAAAGCGGCAAGAGCTCCACCCTCGATGTGATCAACGCCATCAAGAAGAAGCTGCCGGGGATCCAGGAGACTCTGCCGGCGTCGCTCAAGATCGAGCCGATCGGCGATCAGTCCCTCTTCGTGCGCTCGGCAATCGACGGAGTCGTGCGCGAGGCCGTTATCGCCGCGGCGCTGACCGGACTCATGATCCTCCTCTTCCTCGGCAGCTGGAGAAGCACGCTCATCATTTCCCTGTCGATACCGCTGTCGATTCTGGCATCGATCGCCTGTTTATCGGCGCTCGGCGAGACCATCAACATCATGACCCTGGGAGGACTAGCGCTCGCGGTCGGCATCCTCGTGGATGACGCGACGGTGACGATCGAGAACATCAATTTTCATCTTGAACAGGGCGAGGACGTCGAGCCTGCGATATTGGCGGGCGCGCAGCAGATCGCCCTGCCGGCGCTGGTATCGACGCTTGCGATCTGCATCGTGTTCGTGCCCATGTTTCTGCTCGCCGGCATTGCCAGGTTCCTCTTCGTGCCGCTCGCCGAAGCGGTTGTGTTCGCCATGCTCGCCTCCTATGTTCTGTCGCGTACTCTGGTGCCCACGCTGTCCAAATATTGGTTGCAGAAGCACGATGAAAACGCCCCTGCGGCGCGTCCCGGCCTCCTGAAGCGCTTTCAAACGCGCTTCGAGAAGGGATTTGAGAACGTGCGCGAGCGTTACCACGCGCTTCTCGAGACGGCGCTTAAGAACGACAAGCGTTTTGCGGCGATTTTTCTGGGCGCGATGGTGGCATCGGCGATTTTGGCCTTTCCCTTCGGCACCTATCTGCCCGGGCTTGGCCAGGACTTCTTTCCGACGGTGGACTCAGGCCAGATCAAGCTGCATCTGCGAGCCCGCACCGGGCTGCGCATCGAGGAGACGGCTGCGCTCTGCGACGCGGTCGAAGCGCAGATCCGCCAGACGATCCCGGCGGCGGAACTCTCCAGCATCGTCGACAATATCGGCCTGCCGTACAGCGGCATCAATACCGCTTACAGCACCTCGGCGCCCATAGGCCCGAGCGACGCCGATATTTTCATCGCCCTGAAGGAGAAACATCACCCGAGTGCCGACTACCAGCGCCTGCTGCGCCGCTTGCTCGGTCAGAGTTTTCCGTCGACGACCTTTGCCTTTCTGCCGGCTGATATTGTGAGTCAGACCCTGAACTTCGGCCTGCCAAGTCCAATCGATGTGCAGATCGTGGGCCTGAACGTCGCCGCCAACCATCTCTACGCGGACGATCTCCTGCAGCGCTTGCGAAAGATCCCGGGCGCCGTGGATCTGCGCATTCAGCAGGCCGCCGACTATCCGCGCCTCAATGTGGACGTCGATCGCACCAAGGCACAGCTCCTCGGACTCACCCAGCAGAACGTGGCTGCCAACATGCTGATCTCGCTCGCCGGCAGCGTGCAAACGCAGCCGTCGTTCTGGATCGATCCCGTCAGCGGGACCCAGTACAGCGTCGTCTCACAGACCCCGCAGTACAATCTTGAAACACAGAACCAGCTTGCGATGACGCCGCTCACCAACGGCGCCGGCGGCCCCGAGCAGGTGCTCGCCAATGTCGCGACCTTCCACCGCGGCGTCGCCCCGGCGGTCGTCAGCCACTACGATTCGCTGCCGGTCATCGATATCTACGGCTCGGCGCAGGACTCCGATCTTGGCTTCATCTCCGATCAGGTCAACAAAATCATTGCCGGCGCCAAGGCGGGGCTGCCGAAGGGCTCGCATGTCGTGGTGCGCGGGCAGGTGCAGACCATGAAGGCCTCCTTTTTCGGCCTCTTGGTCGGCCTCCTCGCCGCAGTCGTTCTCGTGTATCTTCTGATCGTCGTCAACTTTCAGTCCTGGCTCGACCCGTTCATCATCATCACGGCGCTGCCGGCGGCGCTCGCCGGCATCGTGTGGATGCTGTTTCTCACGCACACGACAGTCAGCGTACCCGCGCTCACCGGCGCCATCATGTCCATGGGGGTTGCGACCGCCAACAGCGTCTTGATGGTGAGCTTCGCGCGCGAGCGCATGGATGCCGGTGATGATCCGGCGCATGCCGCATCCCAGGCAGGCTTTCAGCGCTTTCGTCCCGTGTTGATGACGGCGCTCGCGATGATCATCGGCATGGTGCCGATGGCATTGGGCTTGGGCGACGGCGGTGAGCAGAATGCGCCCCTCGGCCGCGCCGTCATTGGCGGCCTCGTGTTTGCAACCGTCGCGACGCTCTTTTTCGTGCCGACCGTATTTGCCATCATCCACGGGCGCGCCGGCGCGCCGAATGCCGCACAACCTTCCGGAAAAACCCATGAGTGATACCGCGCCGAGTCCCGCGAGCGAGCCTTCCCACATCACGCGCTATGCGTGGATCGCGCTCATCGTCGCGCTCATTCTCGCGGCGTGGGGGGTGATCAGCCGCGTGCATGCGCGTTCAACGCTTGCCAAAGAAACCGGCAACGAGGCTATTCCGCAGGTCGCCACGCTCAAGCCTGCGCGCAGTCCGGCCTCCGAGGATCTGGTGCTGCCGGGTAGCGTGCAGGCGTTCATCGAAGCGCCCATCTATGCGCGCACCAGCGGCTATCTGAAAAGCTGGTACACGGACATCGGCTCACCGGTCAAGAAGGGACAGCTCCTCGCCGAGATCGACAGTCCGGAGGTTGACCAGCAGTACTCCCAGGCGCAGGCGGATCTGGGCACTGCGCACGCCAACACACAGCTCGCCGTCTCGACCAATGAGCGCTGGAAGGGGCTCCTCGCGACGCACTCGGTGTCGCAACAGGACGCCGATACGAAGGCGTCCGATGCGGCAGCGAAGCAGGCCGCCGAGGCATCCGCGGCGGCCAACGTCGCGCGATTGCGTGATCTTGAGTCCTTCAAGCGCGTGGTCGCGCCCTTTGACGGCGTCGTCACGCAGCGCAATACCGACATCGGTGCGCTGATTGCTGCCGGCCAGAACGCGGGCGCCGCACTGTTTCGTGTCGCCGACACGAGCAAGTTGCGCATCTATGTCCTGGTGCCCGAGCCGTACGCGGCGGCGACGGTGCCGGGTATGCAGTCAGATCTCGTCTTCACCGAGCATCCCGGCCAGAAGTTCCCGGCGACGCTGGTGCGCACAGCAAGCGCGCTGGATCCCGCGGTGCGCACGCTGCAGGTGGAACTGCAGGTCGACAACGCCAACGGCGTGCTTTTCCCCGGCGCGTACGCTGAGGTGCATTTCAAAGTCCCCGGCAGCAACCAGAGTCTGAGCCTGCCGGCGAACACATTGCTGTTCCGCGCAGCAGGCCTGCAGGTGGCGACCGTTGACAGCTCCGATCACGTGCGCCTGAAAACCATTGTGCCCGGGCGCGACTTTGGCAAATCGATCGAAGTGGTCTCAGGCCTTGCCGCGGACGACAACGTGGTGCTGAACCCGCCCGATTCCCTCATTGACGGTGCGCCCGTGCGTATCGCGCCGCCGCCAAAGCCCGCGTCACAGGCGCAAGGGGAGAGAAAACCCTCGTGAGATGGCCTTTGGTGCAGCTCGCGCTCGTGGGGGTCGCGCTGCTCGGCGGCTGCTCGCTCGCACCCGCCTACAAGACCCCGTCCACCGCGGCGCCCGCGCCGTCTTATCGGGAGGTGGGTGACTGGAAGCAGGCCGAGCCTGCCGATGCGGTGGCCCGTGGGCCATGGTGGGGCATTTTTCAAGACCGGGAGCTCGATGCGCTCGAGAACCGCGTCGGTGCTTCCAACCAGAATCTGAAGGCGGCGTTGGCGCGTTTGCAGGAAGCGCGCGCCCAGACGCGCATCGCGCGGGCCGGCTACTTTCCGACGATTACGGCCGATGCGAACGCCGCCCGCGAGCGCCAGTCGATCAATTCTCCGACCTACAACTCCCTGAAGCCGGGCGCATTCAATGATTTCCAGCTGGAGGGAGATTTTTCCTACGAGATCGACGTCTTTGGACGGGTGCGCAACACCGTCGCTTCCGCGCGCGCCACTCAGGAGGCGAGTGCCGCGGATCTTGTCGTGCTTGATTTGAGTACGCACGCGGAACTCGCCAGCGACTACTTCACGCTGCGCAGCGACGATGCGCAGGCGAGCCTCCTCGATCACACGGTCGCGGATTACGCTCAGGCACTTAAGCTTACCGAGAACCTATACAACGGCGGTGCCGCGCCGCTGTCAGACCTTGAGCAGGCACGCGCCCAGCTGGAAACTGCAAAAACGCAGGCGGCTGACATCCGCCTGCGCCGCGCACAGACCGAGCACGCCATTGCCGTGCTGATTGGCGAGCAGGCCTCCACTTTTCACATCGATCCAGCGCCGCTGCCGGCCGACATAGCACCTCCCGCCGTCGATCCCGGCCTGCCGTCGGCGCTTCTGGAGCGTCGGCCTGATGTTGCCGGCGCCGAACGGCTGGTGGCCGCGGCGAACGCCCGCATCGGAGTCGCGCGCGCGGCGTATTTCCCGGTCTTCAGCCTGACTGCAGTGGCGGGTTTTGAGAGCATGGCCATCTCGAACTGGATCACCGCTCCCAGTCGGCTGTGGTCCTTGGGCGCTTCGAGCCCCGCGGCTGCCCCTGCGGGCGTGCTGACTTTGTTTGACGGCGGCCTGCATCGTGCACAGTCGGCCTATGCCCACGCTCAGTACGATGAGCAGGTGGCGGACTACCGCGGGACTGTCCTCACCGCCTATCAGGAGGTGGAGGACAATCTCGCTGCCCTGCGTGAGCTTCAAAAGGAAAGTGTGAGCGAAGCGGCCGCGGTCGCAGCGACCGCAAGCGCGCTGCAGCAGGCGCAGTATCGTTACCAGGGAGGTATCGTGACCTACCTTGAAGTCGTGACTGAGGAGAATGCAGCGCTCAGCGCACAGTTGAGTGCCGCCGACATCCAGGTGCGGCGATTGAATGCGAGTGTGCTCCTCGTGAAGGCGCTGGGCGGCAGCTGGGAGAACCCCATGGCGAGTCAAACCACGCAGACGGCGCATCAGGCTCCCTGATTCGAGATGCCCGCGTTCTCAGTGCTTGATCTTGCGCCCGTCGTGCTCGGCGCAACCCCAGCAGACGCGCTGCGCAACTCCCTCGATCTTGCGCAGCATGTCGAGCGCTGGGGCTATCGGCGCTACTGGGTGGCGGAACACCACAACATGATCGGCATTGCGAGCGCCGCCACCGCGGTCGTCATCGGCTACATCGCAGCGGGCACGCGCACGATCCGCGTGGGATCGGGCGGCATCATGCTGCCGAACCACGCGCCGCTCGTGATCGCCGAACAGTTCGGCACGCTCGAGTCGCTGTATCCGGGGAGAATCGATCTCGGGCTCGGTCGCGCGCCCGGCACCGATCAGCGCACTTTGCGAGCGCTGCGCCGCCATCCGGAGAATGCCGAGAATTTCCCCGCCGATGTACTCGAACTGCAGGCGCTCCTGGGGGCCCTTCGCCCAGGGCAGGCTGTGCAGGCGGTGCCGGGTACGGGACTCAATGTGCCGATTTGGATCCTGGGGTCGAGTCTCTTCGGAGCGCAACTCGCGGCCGAGCTCGGCCTGCCATACGCCTTCGCCTCGCACTTTGCGCCGGACGCGCTGCTCCCGGCGCTCGAAGTTTACCGCCGCGATTTCAAGCCCTCGGCGCAACTTGCAACTGCGTACGCGATGGTGGCGGTCAACGTGATCGCCGCCGATACGGATGCTGAAGGACGCCGGCTCTTCACCTCCGTGCAGCAGCAGTTCACCAACATGCTAAGGAGAGCACGCGGCCTTTTGCAACCGCCGCTTGATGACATCGAGTCCTATTGGTCCCCGGCGGAGAAAGCACAGGCGTCAAACATGCTGCGCTATGCCTTTGCAGGCTCTGCAGGCACGGTGCGCAGCGCGCTGCAGCGCTGCATCGCGGAAACCGCTGCCGATGAAATCATGGTTGCCTCGGCCATTTTTGAGCACGCGGCTCGGCTGCGCTCCTATGAGATCCTGGGCGAGATTGCAAAAGACTTCAAAGAGGCGGATGCACAGACGGCCGCGAGCTGAATGCCGCTGACCCATCGGTAGCGCCCGCCGCGGCTGCCCATCCACCCGAGCGGTCGTAGCCTAGGTGTTTGAAAGTCATCAGGGTTTCGCCACGGTGTACACTGGCGTGGTCTATGGATGCAGCGCCTTTTTGAGCTCGGGGGCGAAAATGTCGAACATCACGTGGTACGGCCGTGAGATTCCAGCGAGCCGCATTTCTCAATCTGAGAGCGGTTGCCCATGACCGCAAGATTCGTGGGCGTGACCGGATTGCCGCGTGCCGGCTCGACCTTGCTCTGCCAGCTGCTGGCGCAGCATCCGGAGATAAATTGCGAGGGACACAGCTCGCCGCTGTGCAATATTCTGCTCGGCATTCGCCGCATGATCAGCGACGATACCTTTTTCCTGGCGCAGCTCGATGCCAGTTTCGACACAAGTTACGCCAACCTCGCCGCCGCCATGCAGGGCTTTCTGCGCGGCTGGCATCACGAATCCGCGAAGAGAGTCGTCGTCGATAAAAATCGCGCCTGGCTGCATGCCATCGAGCTGCTGCTGCACATAGAGCCGGATGCCAAGCTCATTGTCTGCCTGCGCGACCTTGCGCAGATCTACGGATCCATCGAAGCACAGCATCAGCGCACCATCCTCGTCGATTTCATTGATCATCTGGCGGACTTCGATCGCTTCGGACGCGCCGACATGCTGTTTGCCAAGGACAAAGCCATTGGTGCACCGCTCATCTCGTTGCATGCGGTGCCGGATCTGCCGAAAAAGGTGCAGGAACATCTGTACTTCCTGCGATTTGAGGACCTGATGGATCGCCCGGCGTCGTGCATGTCGCATCTTTACGCCTGGCTCGGCGTTTCGCCGTTGGTCATCGACCCGGAGAGGCTCGCCGTGGGCGTTCAGGAGAGCGACAGCCATTACCGCAAGAAGTATTCACACGCCCGGACCGAGCGAATCATCAAGCCAAAACCGCACGACATTCCGCCGCGGATCCAGGCGCAAATCGAAAACGCCTGTGCTTGGTTCTATCAGCTTTATTATCCGTCAAAAAAATGAGCCTCTGCCTGTAGCGCGCCCTCGCCACGTTTGATCAGAAGCCCTTGCTGACCGCCACCCAGACGCGCGCCGCGTTGTTGCGGTCGATGAGCTCGGGCGTACCCCCGATTGGCACAGCGATGTAGGCCTTGGCATTCCATTGTTTGGCGTCCGACCAGTTGAATCCGAGGCCGGCGCCGCTCAAAGTTGCGCTGTTGGGTCCCGGCGCCCACACGTCGTGGTTGATCGTGACATGCTCGCTGTCCGCAAAGGCGACGGCCTGAAGCTGGCCGTTCCACAGCAGGCGCAGGTCGTGGCGGAATTCAGCGCTGGCGAGAACTCCGGTATCACCCGAGAGCGCACCGATGTCGTAGGCGCGCACCGTGAACGGCCCACCGGCCACCATCTTCTCAGCGGGATCAAGATTGGAGTTCGACCACTGGCCGGTGAGCGTGAGATAGACACTGTCGCCGGCGCTCACATGCTGCAGGCGGGAGAAGGTTGCGTTCCAGATGGAAAATCCGCCCTGCGTCCTGGCCGTGGTGGAGTCTGCCAGCTGCGCAGCCCCATTGTCGAAATTAAGTCGCCCTGAAGTCCATCCCAGGCTCCAGGTATTGACGCCGCCCGAGAGCAGAGAGTCGCGCAGGTCCCCCGCAACGCTCGCCGTAAAATCATCTAGATGCCGATCGGTGTGGATGTCACTTGCGTCGATATCGTCGTTCAAGTGCTTGTGGTCGTACTGAATCTGGCCGTAAATATTGAAATCCTGCGTACGTACGAACGGATGTTTGAGCCAGAGGCTCTCGACGTCCGCAATACCGTGTCCGTCGAGCGGCGCAAGCGTGCTGCCGAGGATGTAATGCAGTGCCGAGTAGGATCCGCCCATGCGCGTGCCCGCGCCGTTGAGCAGCGCTTCGTAGCCGACGCTGCCGTAGTTCATGCCGCTGCCTGAAGTGAGGCCCGTGAGGCTGAGCGCATCGCCGTGGTGTAGGGGATCGATGAAGCTCACCGTCCCGCCAAGTCGTGCGCGTCCGGTATAGCGGTTGCCGTCATTGTCGACCGAGACGTCGCCCGCGACGGCGGATGTAGCCGCGGTTTGAACCTCAAGATCCGAGGTTCCCACGGTCTCGCCGGGCTTCAGTGTCGCAGCGACCGCCACGCCCGGGATATCCGAGAGGAGGAGGAGGGCGCGGTTGAGCGGTGCTTGTCCAATCACCTGTCCGGTCTGTACAGGGGCGAGCGTCGCCTGCAGGAGAGGATCGCTGACTCGGCTATGGTTGGCGAGCGTGATCTGTCCGTAGCGGGCTTCGATAATCTCCACGCGCACCGCTCCGTCCTGGATCGTCTGCGCCGGGATGATCGCCCGCGCGAGCGGATAGCCGTGACTGTGGTAGTAGGCACTGACTCGGGCGATGACGGCGCCCAGCTCGGGAAGGGTCATGCTCTTGCCTTCCGCGTCCGCGATCAGCGCGTGCAGCGTCGCGCCACCAAACACACTGTTGCCCGAGAGCTGAATGCTCTTCACCAGAAACGGCGCACTGGGCGGCAGCGTGGCGCCACCGGCTTCCTCAATGCTCAATCCGGTTCCGTTGGATGAGGGCGTTGGCGGCTCTACCGGCTGCGTCTGCTGCAAAATGGAGCCTGCGTTGGGTACGACGGGCTCGGCTGCGTAGAGCGCGAGCGGTGCCAAACACGCCGGAAGCGCCGCCGCAAGCGAAAATCTCGACCTTGGTGAGTTAGCGTACATTGACGTCCACCCGATCATCCGGCAGCTTCACGCCCCCGCGCACAACGCGCAAGGACGGGACCATGGCGCCGTGCACCGACCTCTTATCCGTGACGATGTTGTCGGCCGCTTCAGTCGCTAAGTCCGTGTCGACATCCTGGGTCACGAGGATGCTTGCGGGGACATCGAGCATCGCCAATTGAATATTGGTCTGTGAGGAAGGCAAATTCGCTTCGATAGAAGTCACGGCGTTTTGAGCCTCAAGCAGCACCGCAGAGCTGGGGGCGGAAGGGGCGGCGGGGCCTGATGGCGGGGAGATTGGGGTCAGTAGCGTGAGGGCCGTTGCGTTGGCGGCTGCATCGACAAAGACGTAATTCGTCGCCGTCAAGCCGCTGCCGTCGATGGCGTAGCGACCGGGGGCGCTGCCGGCTCCCGCCGTCGTGGTCCAGGCGAGTGAGCCCGTGGTGGCGTTGAGCTCGGTATCGCCCGCGACGAATCCTGCGAGCGTGCCGCTCAATCCTGACGGAGTTTGACCGGCCGTAAAGCTCGCTGCCGCGGCGGTGTAGGTCAGTGTCGCCGGCGTGATGTTGAATGCCGCCGCATTGGCCGCCGCAAAGGAGAACGTGTAATTGCCATTGTCCGCCGTCAGTCCTGAGCCGGTGATGGCGTAACTGCCGACGTTGCTGGTCGCCGTTGCGGCGGTGGCGTAGGTCTCAGAACCGGTGGTGGCATTGGCGAGCGTATCGGATCCCATAAAACCCGTGACGGCGCCCGAGAGTATGGGATTGGCCTGCCCGTAGATCCTGCTCGCGCCGTTTGCAGTCACTGTCAGCGTCGCGGGGGTGATGCTGAACGCGGTGGCATTTGCCGCTGCGAAGGAGAAGGTGTAATTGCCGTTGTCGGCCGTGAGTCCTGAGCCGGTGATGGCGTAGCTGCCGACATTGCTGGCGGCCGTTGCGGCGGTGGCATAGGCCTCAAAACCGGTGGTGGCATTGGCGAGCGTATCGGATCCCACAAAGCCGGTAATGACACCCGAGAGTGTGGGATTGGCCTGCCCGTAGCTCCTGCTCGCGCCGTTTGCTGTCACAGTCAGCATTGCCGGAGTGATGGTCAGCTCTGCATTGACGTAGCTGATGTCGTAGCCCAGCTGATCGGAGTACAAAGCAGGCGTGTAGGTGCCGACATTGGTCTCAGCGTCATACGCATTGTTGACATTGAAAATATGCCCCGAGGTGGCGGCTCCGGAAACCGAATAGCTCGCGTCAATCAGGCTTGCAACAGAAGTGCCGCCCGTGTAGGTGTGCGTCTGGTTCGACGCGGTGACGGTTAATGGAGTGAGAAAGCTCGAAAGCAGCGGGGCGGTGTTGCCTTCATAGATGCGCCAGATAGAACCACTGCCGCCGGTGTCGGAGATGTTCCATTGGCCGAAGGAGAAGTTTGACATCGTCATCATGCCGGCGCCGCTGAGGCCATCCGCGCCGGCGATCGCGCCGCTGCCGATGCCGGTGCCAACAATGTCCCTATTAAAATAGCTGAACTCGATTTCATTGCCATTGTGCCCGACGAGGCCGCCGATACTGCCGGTACCGGTGACGCCTCCAGTGGCGTACGTGTTCACGATCGTGCCGTAATTGCCACCCGCCAAGCCGCCCAAGTTCCCGCTGCCGGCCACGTTGCCGGTCGCGTAGCTGTTGATGATGGTGCTGGTATTTTCGCCGACGAGTCCGCCGTTGTTGTTGTTCCCGGTCCCGGACACATCGCCCGTTGCGAAACTGTTGCTGATCGCGCCGTAGTTCGTTCCGACGAGGCCGCCCGCGAATTGGTCTCCGTGCACACTGCCGCTCGCATAACTGTTGCTGATTGCGCCCTGGCCGACATTTTTCCCGACCAGACCGCCGACTCCGTAATCACCGCCGTTCACACTGCCCGTGGCATGGGTGTTGATTACGGAGTTGGAGTTGTATCCGATGAGGCCGCCGACGCCATAACCGCTACCGGTCACATTGCCGGTGGCGTAGCTATTGCTGACCGGGCCGTAGTTGTGACCCACAAGACCGCCGACCGCGTCGCCTGCGTCGACAACGGTGCCGGTGGCGTGACTGTTGATAATCGTGTTGCCATTGGCGCCCACGAGCCCGCCAGCGCCGTAGCCGCTGCCGTTCACATTACCGGTGGCGTAGCTATTGCTGATCTGAGCGTTGCCTCCGTAGTTGTTGCCCGCCAAGCCACCCACGCGACCGCTCGCGGAAGTGACGCTGCCGGAAGCATTGCTGTTACTGATAATGCCGCCGTAGTTGTACCCTACGAGCCCGCCGACAACGAAATTCCCGTTGACCGTGTTGGTGGCGTCGCTGTAGACGACAGTGGCACGATTGAACCCAACCAGGCCGCCGACATTGTTGGTCCCAGTAGTACTGCCTGAGGCATAACTCGCGTCAATCTCGCCATAGTTCTTCCCGACTAAGCCGCCAGTATTCGTGCCTCCCTGGACGACGCCGCTGGCGAAGCTGCCACTGATCAAGCCAGTGCCGTTGCGTCCGACTAAGCCGCCGGTGGTGCCGCTCATACCGGTTACGCTACCGCTGGCGGAGCTGTCGTTTATGGAGCCGCCTGCGTTATCACCCACCAAGCCGCCGATGTCCAGGCCACTGCCGCTGACGCTTCCGGTCGCTACGCTGCCGCTGATCGTTCCGGATTGGAAAATACCCACCAGTCCGCCGACGGAAGAGCCGGTGCTTATGACATCGCCATTGGCGTGGCTGGTGCTGATTGTGCCGCTTGCGGAGCCAACCAGCCCACCGACGTAGTTGTTGCCCATCACGGTGCCTGTGGCGTAGCTATAGCTGATTGCGCCGCCGCTTCCGAACCCAACAAGCCCACCGACGTAGTTGCTGCCGGTCACCGTGCCTGTGGCATGGCTATAGCTGATCGTGCCGCCAGGGTTATTTCCCACCAGGCCTCCCGCATCGACGTTTGTGCTGCTGACACTGCCAGTCGCGATGCCGCCGTTGATCGTGCCGCTATTGGAACCGACCAGGCCGCCGACATTGGTTTCACCGGTGACAACGCCGCTGGCGGAGCCGCCAGTGATCGTCGCAGCTCCGTAATTGAGTCCTACGAGGCCGCCCACGCTACTGGCTGCCGTGCCGGTGACTGTGCCGGTTGCGTGACTGAAAGTGATAGTGCCGCCGTAGTTGTTTCCGACGAGCCCGCCGACGTTGCCGGCGCCATTGCCGGCGCCACTTACGGCTCCGGCGGCAAAGCTCGTGGTCACCGTACTGCCTGCATTGTTATATCCGACGAGTCCGCCGACGTTCGTATTGCCAATCACGTTTCCGCTGGCATGGCTGCCGCTGATCGAACCGTATTGGGACCCGACGAGGCCACCGACGTCGTAGCTACTTCCCGTTACGCTGCCCGTGGCGTAACTGTTGGTGATGACACCGCCGCCTTGGCCAACGAGCCCACCGACATAACCCACTCCGGCGATGTTTCCCGACGCATAACTGTTGCTGATGGGAGCACCGTAGTTATTTCCCACAAGGCCGCCGACGGCATTGCCGGTGCCCGTTACGTCGCCCGTGGCGTGGCTGTTGCTGATCGCGCCGTAGCTCGAGCCGACAAGGCCGCCGACGTTATAGCCGCCTGTTACCGTTCCCGCGGCGTAACTGTTGTCAATCGTGCCGGTGCTGTTGAGACCGACAAGGCCGCCGATCTGGAAGCCACCTGTGCCCGTGACGTCGCCGGTCGCGTAGCTATTATTGAGCGTACCGCCCAAATTACCGACCAATTCGCCGGTATTGCCGCCTCCGGCGACACTGCCGCCGAGTAATCCTACGTTCTGGATTGTGGAACTGGCGCTTGTGTATCCAAACAGCCCTACATTGAACGATGCGGGCAGATTAATAGTGAGGCCGCTGATGGTGTGGCCCAGGCCATCGAAGCTGCCCGTGAAGTTGGTGCCGTTGCTGCCGATCGGGACAAAGCCGCCAGGGGTGCTCCAGACATCGCCGAGAGTCGTACTCGTATCGGTACCAGCCGCGTTGATGTTTGCTGAGAGCGTGTAGCTCGCGCCGAGCGCCATTGCAATTAACTGCAGCTGGTGCGCATTGGCAATGACGGTCGAATACTCCGATGAGAGCATCGGAAAGGTCGCGCCAGAGGCGCCGCCGGCATTGTTCAGCGAGCCATCGGTGTCAACCATGACCCAGTTATTGCCCGCAACGCCGGGGCTCGCCGTGAAGACAAATCCTAAGAAATTGGTCGCCGTTTGCATCTGCGCTGTCGTAAGCCCGGTGGCACCCGTCAGTGTGCCGCCGCCGATGCCAACGGCGAGCATCGGATTGGTGCTGGTATTCCAATAGCTCGTGACGATCGTGCCGTGGTTATACCCGACCAGACCTGCGGCGTAGTTTGACCCGCTTACAGTACCTGTCGAATAGCTGTTGCTGAGGGTCGACCCGTAGTTGGACCCTATGAGACCACCCACAAATACGCCTCCGCTTACACTGCCGGTGGCGTAGGAATTACTGACCACGCTGTCGAAGTCGTATCCCACTAGCCCGCCAACATAGTTGGCCGCGGTGCTTACGCTGCCCGTGGCGTAGCTATTGGTGACTGTGCCGTTGGAATCGTTAGTCCCGACCAACCCGCCAACGTAAAAAGTGCCGCCGCTCACGTTCCCCGTGGCATAGCTGTCGCTGATCGATCCGAAGTTGTATCCTACCAATCCGCCGATGCTGGTTTCGGTACCGCTCACGCTGCCTGTGGCGTAACTGTTATTGACGGTGCCTTGGTCGTTGTCGCCAATGAGGGCGCCGACATCGCGGCCTCCAATCACGCTGCCGCCAATGAGGCCGACGTTTTGGACTACTGAACCCCGACCTGTGAAGCCGAAGAAGCCGACGTAGCTCGTGTTGGGCAAATTGATGGTGAGGCCGCTGATCGTGTGGCCCAGGCCGTCGAAGCTGCCGGTGAAAATGGCGTTGTTGCTGCCAATCGGGACGAAGCCACCAGACGTGCTCCACACGTCGCCGAGAGTCGTACTCGTGTCGGTGCCCGCTGCATTGACGTTTGCCCCGAGCGTATAGTTCGCGCCCACCGCCATGGCAATCAGCTGCAGCTGATGTGCATTGGTGATGACGGTTGAATACTCCGATGAAAGCATCGGGAAGGTCGCGCCAGAGGCGCCGCCGGCATTGTTCAGCGTGCCATCAGTGTCGACCATGACCCAGTTATTGCCCGCAGCGCCGGGAGTTACCGTGAAAACGAATCCTGAGAAATTGGCTGCGGTCTGCATCTGCGCCGTCGTAAGCCCTGTGGCACCCGTTACTGTGCCGCCGCCGATGCCAGGAAGCGTCGGGTTCGCGCTGATATTCCAGTAGCTGCTGCTGATCGTGCCGAACTGGTTGTATCCGACCAGTCCGCCGGTGTTGCTCACACCGGTTACCGTGCCGGTCGAGTAGCTGTTGCTGAGCGTCGAGCCGTAAGTAAGCCCGACGAGACCGCCGACATCGGTGGGTCCGCTGACGCTGCCGGTGGCGTAAGCATTGCTGATCGCGCCATAGCTGGAGCCCACCAGGCCGCCAATATGGCTGCCGGTGCCGCTCACGTTGCCCGTGGCGTAGCTACTGGTAATGGTGGCGCTGACAGCGTTTACCCCGACCAACCCCCCGACTTGCGTGGATCCGCTAACGCCGCCAGCGGCGCTGCTATTACTGATCGGCCCGCCGTTGAGTCCGACCAGTCCGCCGGTCGAGACGTTACCGCTCACGCTGCCGGTGGCGCTGCTGTTACTGATGGGCCCGGTGCTGGCTCCCACCAATCCGCCGACATCGTTGTTGGTACCGCTCACGCTGCCGGTGGCGAGGCTGCCATATATCGCGCCACCAATGCTAAGTCCAACGAGTCCGCCGACTCCGTTGCCTCCACTCACGCTGCCCGTGGCGTAGCTGTTGCTGACGGTGCCGTAATTAAGTCCGACGAGGCCGCCGACGTTGCCGGAAATCCCACTCACGCTGCCCGTGACATAGCTGTTGCGGACTATGCCGGCGCTTGCTCCGGCCAAGCCGCCGACAAATTCATTGCCGATTACGTCTCCACCGACTAGCCCTACATTCTGGACAACGGAGCCCGGACGGATATCGCCGAACAAACCCACGTAATTTATGGTTGGTAAGTGGATGGTGAGACCGCTGATGGTGTGGCCGAGGCCATCGAAGATGCCGGTAAATGGAGTGGCGGAAGTGCCAATCGGCGTGAAGCCCGCACCGCCGTTCCAAGCCGAGGTTGTCGCGGCGTCGATATTCGTGCCGAGGGCGTAGCTGGCAGCGAGGTTGCCGTTCATCCCCTGCAGGTCCGTTGCGGTCATGCTGCCCGGTGCACCCAGAGTGTTGATCAGCGTGTAAGTCGTGCCTGCGATGGACAGGTGGGGTGTTGCCCCGGATAGGGTGATCGATGCGCCGGCAAGATTAAATGTGCCGGTACCGGTGGGCGTTTCTGTGGAACTGCCCGTGCCATTGCCCGTATTGGGATTCACGACGATGCCTGCGGTATTGCCGCTGGCGGCGATGTTGGCATTGACGTTAACGTTATTGGATGCCGTGAGGGTGAGGGTGGTGTTGGCGCTCCAGGTCACTGCATCATTGACGTTCACGTTGCCCGAGCCGCTGGTCCCGCCGGCACTGCTTTGCAAAGTGATGTCCGTTGTGCCGAGATCGGTCGATAGTGCCGCCCCGGTGATGTCGCCGCCGCTTGCCGCGACGGTGTAGTCGTTCGGGTCAATGAGCCAGCTGCCGAAGAGGCCGTCGCGCGCGGCGGTCGTGACCCGAGCGTCGCCTGCGACCTCGACGTGTGCCGCGGAGGTGTCGATCATGCCGCCGTTGCCGCCATCGGGCGCGGAGGCGTCGAGTGTGCCGCCGACTTTGACGGTGCCTGCCGTCATACCACCGAGCAAGGTGATGGTGCCATCGTGCGTGTCGACGCTGCGTGCTTCAATGACGCCGGTGTTGTTCACGACGCTCGCAAGCAAGGTGTCGCGTGCACCGGCCGTCATGATCACCTGTCCGCCATCAGCGCGAATGAGACCGCCGTTTTGCGCGAGACTGTTCAATACGCTCTGATCGACTTGAAGGCGTAGCCGGCTGTTGTCGCCGAAGGCCACCGTGACCGCGCTGCCGGCGCCGAGTGCCACGGTCCCCAGCTGTGCGCTGATGGCGCCTTCGTTACTGACGTGATTGCCCAAGAGCACGACGTAGCCGCCTTGAGTAGCGGTCAGGGTGCCTTGGTTTAAGACACCGCCGGTGCCTGTGCCGCTGAAGGACTTGGTATCGCCCGTGGTGCCGGCCTCAAGATCGAGCGTGGAGGCGACGAGACCGCCGACGTTCACCTCGGCGGTGGGTCCGAAGACGATACCGTTCGGGTTGATGAGAAACACCTGTCCGTTGGCATGCAGATAACCCAGGATCTGCGTACCGTTCGTTCCCAAGATGCGGTTCACCGCAATGGCGCTCGTCGAGGGCTGTACGAAGTTCACCGTCTGCTGAGGGGCGATGTTGAAGCTAGCCCAGGTCAGCGACAGGTTCTGCGTCGCCTGGGTAATGGTCGTGATCGCGCCGGCCTGAGTGATGCTGCCGGTGCCGGCAACTACCTGTCCGCCCGACGGACTCGCGTGCGCGATGGCGCAAGTGAGGGACAACGCAGCGGCGATCAACTTGGGAGTGGAGCGCTTGCCACGCCCGCGCGCCGTCTCTGCCACAGGAATCCAGACGTTGCGTACCGCACTCCAGACGAGGCGGTAGATGCGGTTCATCGAGCCGTGACGATTCATAAGACGATGCCCTTATATGCAGTGTTCTTGGGCATGCCTCAGGCCGATTGCCAATCAGCTTGCATCCCGTTGCGGGGGTGAGAGAAACATTCCATTAGCGACGCCGTCGCGTCACTACCGGGGAAAGCGAAGGTTCGAGCAGCCGCCAGCTCCTAGAGCGGCCTTGGCGTGATGGCCATCAGGCGACAGGTCATTGAACCCCCCGACACCCGCACGCTCTGTGCGGTGACAGACTTAGTGGGCAGTAACCCGGAGTTCGCGGGTGAATGTGTGATGGACTGCACGCTTGCACGCGCAAACCCACGTTGGGGGGAGGATCGGCTTTGAGCGTCATCGAGCGTCGGCCATTGAATCCTTGCGACACTCGTGCACTCCGTGCACTGGCTCACTCATCGGCGAGCTGCACACTGGCGGGTGGCCGGAGGATGGGCGCGTGATCTTTTTGTCGGCAGCCAAAGTCGTCCGCACAAGGATCTGGACATAGGCATATTGCGAAGGGATGTACTGAAAGTCCTTCCAGCTCTGTCATCCTGGGAAATCTTCGAAGCCAAGGACGGCTTGCTCAGGCGCTTGCGCGAAGGTGACGCGCCTGGAACCAATGTGAACTCGCTTTGGTGCCGGCCCGGACGTGATCCGAATGGACGTTTGAACTGATGCTCGACGAGTCGGAGGGGGATCGGTGGGTATTTCGTCGCGATCGCACGATTCAGGGGCCGCTCTTGCTTGCCGTCCGGCGCGACCCAAGCGGCATTCCCTTCTTCGCGCCGGAGATGCAACTTCTCTACAAAGCACGCCCGGTACGAGCGGGAGACCAGGCGGATTTTGATCAGGTCGCGCCGCTGCTGGATCCCGCCGCACCGCACGCACTTGGCTTAGGAATACTCTGGCGAGCGGAGATCGAGCCACGAGTGGCTGATTTCAAGGCCTCATCTTGCGAGCCGCCAGGACTGGGTGCGCAGCGAGGGACGCTGAACTCCCGTCGCTGCTCGATGACGGAGCGTTGCATTTGCTCCGCCGCCCAGCCGGCACGCGTGGTTCGAGCAACCCCTGCGCGCGCTCAGCTCAGCCCATCTGCATCGCTCGCTCGCGTCAGAATTTCACGCGAGCGCCCACCATGACCGTCGTCTGGTTTTGGCTTCCGGTGGTTCCGTCCTTGGTGGTGCCGACGAAGCCGTTGGCAAGACCATCGGTGACTTGCGAGTAGTTCACACCACCATACAGGTCATAGTGCTTGTTGAACACGTAGTCCACCACAGCGGAGCCTTCGTTGAAGTCGCCCGCGCACAGCAGGCCCGCCCCACTGCAGCCGATGTTCTGGTTGCCCGTAGGTCCGAGACCAATCGTCCAGCTGTTCTGAGTGATGTGATAGTACGCCGCGCTGAAATTCCAGTTTGTATTGACGGTGTATCTCGCGCCCACCCACTCCATGTTGTATTCGGCGGAGTTGTTGATGTTGATTCCGACATCAATCTGATAATTGCCCTGGGCCTCGACACCGGCAGAGTAGTCGCCGTGCGCCTTTTGGATATGCGAGTAGCCAGCGAACACCGTCAGTTTGTCCTTCGTCGCATTAGGGAACTCAATGGTATATCTGCCCATGAGGTTGTACGACGTGTCGTTGGACATGTAGGCGGCCAACCCCGGCGTGGGCACCGGATCCACACCACCGTTATCGAAAGAGCTCCTCAGGTTCACGGCGCCCTTCTCATTCTGGTAGACGGCGTCGATCGAGAGCCCTTTGAACGTGACCCCGACATTAGCGCCGTAGGCTTTATCTAGGACGCCGATATCCGCCCCGCCGGTGGAGTACATTCCCGCTACGTGAACAGGGCCGTTTTGATACACGTATTTGACCGAGTTATCCCAGCGCGCCCCCTGCGTGCTGCCCGCGCCGCCGTTAAAGCCTGAATAGCCGAGAAACGAGAACGCATAGGAGAGAGCTTGCGGATCGTACAAAACTAGGGTATCGAGCTGCAGCGCGTTCTGACGGCCGACAGTCAGCGTGCCAAATTGTTTGGAACTTACGCCGCCGAAGAGAACGCTATTGAACGGCTGGCCGCAACGGCTGCTGTCGGCGTTTGCGGTTTGAGAGCCTTGTGGCCTGGTGCTGTTGGTGACGAGGGCCGCGCATGCATCGGTCAATTGGCCCGACAGCGGATTAAAGCCGGTCTCGAGGCGTGCTACCAGACTCAAATCGTCGGTGACCGCCTGGGAGATCCTGAGCCCGACTTTGGATTGCTCGAGGCCACTTTCAGCGACCGTCGACACCGAGCCTGCGAAATTGCGTGTTGTCGTGAAAGCCTGATACTCGAGGCCTCCGACATACTGGCTGCTAAGGGGTACGCCAGCACTCTGGTATGCGTAGCCGATATCGACCGTTCCATACAAAGTAATGCCGCCGAGCGACAGGCTGTCCGGTAAAGGATCCTTCAGTTCCGCGCGAGCGGCTGTGCACGCCAATGTGAGAGCGAGCGCCGCTCCCGTCAAATAGCCATATCTTTTCATATCATGTGCCTCCTAAAAGATAAACGCCTAACGCGCGCACGCTCAATGTGCGACGGACTTGGATACGAGTAGCCCGGTGTTCTGCCTCGCGTACACCTCGTTCCACATTGCTTCGGCGCGCCGGTCGCGCACAAAGAGAGAGCCGAAGATCACTCCGAGAAAGCCAAGCGGGATGGAGATGAGACCAGGGTTCTTCAGCTCGAAGAGCGGCTTCTCGAGGCCCATGAACGAGGTTTCATCATTGGCCCACTTGGCGAGATCCGTATTGGCCTTGGTCACAGCTTTTTCCAGAGCAGCGAGCTGCTTCTTCGCCTTTGCCGCCGCGGCCGCATCGGGCGAGGTCAGCGCTTCGGTGGCGGCCGCGCGTTTGGCAGGGGCCGCATCCAGAACCTTGTGGGCGGCCGCCTTGACCGCTTTCGGATAGGTGAGATTTGGCGATACCAGTGTCAGGCCCACCGCCGCGATGGTGCCGAGCAACATGCCCGCCACGATGCCGCCGGTGTTGCAGCGCTTCCAATGCAGGGTCAAGAGCACGCACGGAAAATTGCCGCTAGCCGCAACGGCGAAGGCGAGCCCTACCAATACCGCGGCGTTCTGGCCTTTCGCGGCGATGCCAATGCCGATCGCGAGCGCACCGACGATGAGCGTAGCGACGCGTGCCGCTTTGACTTGTCCCTGCGGCGTAACCGTCTTGCCAGCTCGCCACACGCCCACATACAAGTCATGAGCCAGGGCTGATGCCGAGGCGAGCACAAGGCCGGCGACCACCGCCACGATCGTGGCGAAAGCGACCGCCGAAACGAACGCCAGCATGAAATTGCCGGCAAAGGAATTGGGGCCGCCACCTAAGTACTGCGCCAGCACCGGCGCCGCCATGTTGCCGCCTGCATCGACACCGGCAATATCAGCCGGCCCGACAATTTTGGCCGCACCGAATCCCAAGAACAGTGTGAGCAAGTAGAAGCCGCCGATGACGATCATGGCCCACACCACGGATTTGCGCGCCTGTTGCGCGCTGCGCACGGTGAAGAAACGCATCAGTATGTGCGGAAGACCTGCGGTCCCGAACACCAGCGCCATACCCAGGCTGATCTGATCGATCGGTGCCTTCAAGTACAGACCCGGTTCCAGGAATCGCTGCCCGAGCTCCGCCGCCGACATGTTCTTGGCCGGATCGCCGAGCAGCGTGGCCACGCGCGCCTGCACCTTCGGATCTGACACCACGTCCTGCAGAAAGCCGGGGAGCGAGAATCCGTAAGGAGCCCATACGAGTGCGACGATGACCAGTGAGGCGGCCACGAGCAGCACCGCTTTGATGATCTGCACCCACGTGGTCGCTACCATGCCGCCAAATAGTACGTAGGAGAGCATCAGGACACCCACGATGACGACCGATGTCTCGTAGTTGATGCCGATCAGCGTCTTCACCAGCACGCCGGCGCCGACCATCTGGGCCGTCAAATAAAATGTGGATACGGTGATGACCGACAGGGCGCCGAGGATGCGCGACTTACGTGGATCATTACGGTACGCCAGAATGTCCGAGAGCGTGTAGCGACCGATATTGCGGCATGGCTCGGCAATGAGCAGCAACACCGTAATGTAGGCCACGAGAAAGCCGACCGAATACATGAAGCCGTCATAGCCGTACAGCGAAATGAGGCCGGCGATTCCCAAAAATGAAGCCGCGGAGAGATAGTCTCCTGCGATCGCCCATCCGTTTTGGAAGCCGCTCACTCTGCCGCCGGCGGTATAGAAGTCCGAAGCTGAGCGCACACGCTTGGCGGCCAGATAAGTGACATACATCGTGATGGCGATGATCACCGCGAACACGACGAGCGTGAGCCAGCGGTAATCCGGCGCGGCTGCGGTCTGTGCAAAGGCTGCGCGCGCGCTAAGCGCAGCGACCGCCAAGAGTGCCGCCGCGGGCCATTTTTTTGAGACGAATTTCATTATTAGACTCCCGCGCTCGTCGGCGCACCGGGTTTGGCGAACTCGGCAGATAGCTCTGCGGCCATCCGGTCAAAGTCTTGGCTCGCCTTGCGCGAATAGATGATCGCGATGGCCCACGTCACCACGAATTGACTGAGTGCGAAGAGCAGCCCGACGTTGATGACACCCCAGACACGGACCTTAAACAGGTCCTGGAAGTACGCCGCACCGATCGGCAACAAGAAGTAATAGGCGACTGCCAGCGCCATCAGGCCGTAGAGAAAGCTATTTTTTCGCTTGTGCAGGCTCTGAAAGCGCGGATCGCGAATGATCGCATCCCAATCCACGTCGCCGGGTGTTGCCATGATGGACCCCCCCTTCACACTGTTGTTATCAATGCCTCAAGCTCGCCGGCGAAGATTGGTCCCTGCGCGCGTGCAGCGACATTCGACTTTAGTCGTAGTAGGCACCTTTCCAGTGCTTCCATTCGACTAAGGTCGTAGGCCGCCGGTCTCGACCGTGGCGTCGTGGCAACTCGTCTGCGACCGGCGACCCCTTAGGTCGTGTCGCAATTGCTCGAAACCCAGATCACAATGACTCGGACGCAGAAATCTGGATGCTTTAAAAAACGCGCTGGTGCCAGCAGGTGAACTACGAAGTCCTCATCGTCGATGACCACCCGCTGTTCCGTGCGGCGCTCAAGGGTGCCGTTGCGACAGCCTGCACCAACTGTGAGTTCTTGGAGGCCGATAGTGTTGCCGGCTTGTTTGACACCCTCGAGGAGCATCCGCATGCCGATCTGCTGCTACTCGATCTCAATCTACCGGGAGCCTACGGCTTCTGCGCCCTGGCCCACCTGCGCGGTTCCCATCCGGAATTGCCCGTGATCGTGGTTTCCGCGATGGACGATGTTCGCACCGTGCGTCAGGCCATGGCGCTCGGGGCGCAGGGCTTCGTATCTAAATCCGCCGACGCCGCCACCATCGGCCACAACGTTCAGTCGGTATTGCGCGGGGAGTTCGTGTCCCCGGCAGGTCTGGGTGTAAATGCGGACACCGAGGCCGAAGCTGCTACGCTCGACTTCGCGCAGCGCATGGCGCAACTGACGGCTCAACAGTTTCGAGTCTTCGGCATGCTGTGCTTAGGAAGGCTCAATAAACACATCGCCTACGAACTGCATATCACCGAAGCGACCGTGAAGGCACACATGACGGCAATTTTGCGCAAACTGGGTGCCGCCAACCGCACGCAGGCCGTGCTGCTGGCAGGACGCCTGTTGATCGATCCGAACGACATAAGGCCGCCACCCGAAGAAATTGATTGAAGGTTAAGCGGCAGAGCCGCGCGTCAAGCGCAGTTTGAACGCGCTCAGCAGCGATCGCAGCGCCGCCGGACGCAGGGGTTTGTGCAATAGGGGGACGCCTTCCCGGCGGGCCGCGCGCGTCAACTCCGCTCCGTGATCCGCGGTGATCAGAGCCGCCGCGCAACTCGGGCCGCGGATTTCAGTGATGCGTTTGATGAGCTCGAGTCCGGTGCTGCCGTCGCCGAGATGATAATCCGCCAGCACGGCGTCGATGATTTCGGAATCGATCAGCTGCAGGGCTTCGCTCGAGCCGTGCGCTTTGTACACACGAATGCCCCACTGCTCAAGCAGAGCTTGCATCGCATCGAGAATAGTCCGGTCATTGTCCACGACCAGGACTTTGAATTCGCGCAGGCCGGCCGGATCCGGCGGAGCCGTCGGCATTCTGTGCCGCTCGGAGCGTCGCGCCTGCGCTACACGTGGAACACGGACGCCGAACACCGAGCCGTGGCCTGGTTGGCTGCTCAAGGTCAACTCGTGGTTGAGTAGCCGGGCCAGTCGATCGCAAATGGAAAGCCCCAGCCCCAATCCCTTCTCGCCCCACGGTGAACCCTGTTCGAGCCGCGTGAATTCAACGTACAGGTGCTCGCGCTGATGTGAGGCGATGCCGGGTCCAGTGTCGTATACGCAGATCTCGAGCTCCGCTCCGCGCCGCCGACACCCGATCAGAACCCCGCCGCGTTCGCAGTAGCGCAGCCCATTGGATAGGTAATTTTGCAGGATTCGGCGCAGCAGCACGCGATCGCTGCGCACCGCCTCTCGGCAACTGACGACCTTGAGGCGCAGGCGCCGCGAGAGCGCAAGCGGCGCGTATTGGCGGCGCAGATCGTCCAATAGCTCCGCAATCGAAAACGTAGTGATATCCGGACGCATCACGCCGATATCCAGCTGCGCTATGTCAAGGAGGTCCTTGAGCAGTTCCTCGGCTGCGCGCATCGAGCCGTCGATCCGGCTGGCGAGCTCCACAAGCTCGGGATGCTTGGCAGCCCGAGCTTCCAGCGCCGAGACAAATAGCCGCGCCGCATTGAGGGGTTGCAACAGATCGTGGCTCGCTGCAGCGACGAAGCGCGTCTTACCGATATTGGCAGCCTCAGCCTGAAGTTTGGCCTTGCGCTGCGCATCGAGCGCATCGCTGAGCTCCCGCGTGCGCTGCTCGACTCGCGCCTCCAGCTCCTGCTTCGCATCCAGCAGCGCCTGTTCCGTGCGTTTGAATTCGGTAATGTCCGTATACGTCGAGACGAAACCCCCGCCGGCCATCGGCTGACCGTTGATGCTGAACACCTGGCCGTTTCTACGTTCGCGCTGATAGCTGTAGGCGGTACCGGCACGCATGTGCGCAAGCCGCTTTGCCACCTGCTGCTCGGGATCGCCGAGGCCGAATTCGCCACGCTGCGCATTCCAGCGGATCAGATCAGCTACCGGGCGGCCGACGTATACCAAGTCGCCTGGATAATCGAAGAGCTCCAGATAGCGGTGATTCCAGGCAACCAGATTCATGTCCGCGTCAACGACGCTGATGCCTTGTGTAACGTTCTCCATCGTCGCTGCCAGCAGTTGCCGACTAAAGCGAAGTTCCTGCGACGTTTCATCCAATAATTCCGCGACCTCGTCGACGTCGAGCCCCTTGCGCTTGAGCGCATGCGTCAAGACGATGCGAGCAGAGGACGCGCCGATGGAGCCAGCCAGCACCCGTTCGACATGTTGCAGCATGCCCCGATCAGCGGCATCGGATGGCTTGGACGGTGGGCGCGCCGACAGGGCGGCATATTCGGCAAGCGACCGGCGCGCCGCTGCTTGGCCGATGATTCGACCTGCTACCGCCTCAAGATCACCCACCTTGGCGGTAATCGTGGGCCGCATGAGTGCGGCGAACACGCGCGCGGCGCGCCGCTCCTGCAGAGTTACGCCGCGAAGGAACGAGGCCGCTACCAAGATCACCACATTCAATGTCAAGGAGGCGAGTGCGACCGGGCCAGCGGCGCCTAGACTTGAGTAACCGGTCACCGTACGAGGCCATAGCCACGCCAGAGCCTCGGGGGGTGTGAAGGCGTGCGACGGCAATACGCCGCCCGCGACTAAATTCGGCAGGAACAGCAGATAACCCCAGGCAATGAACCCGGCGAACATTCCCCAAAACACCCCGGCGCGGCTGGCGCCCCCCCAGTACAGCGCCGCCAGGATTCCGGGGGCGAACTGTGCCACGGCCGCGAAGGCCAGAATGCCGAACGACGCAAGGCTGGTCGATCCGGAGGTCGAGCGGTAATAAGAGAACGCCAGCAGCGCGAGGGCAACGATGGCGAATCGACGCAGCCACAGGATACGACGCCCGAGGCTCGCGCCGGCCTCCAGTCGACGACGCCACAAGATGGGCACCGCAATATCGTTCGCAATCATCGTCGACAGAGCGATGCTGGCCACGACGACCATGGCCGTGGCCGCCGATAGCCCGCCGAGGAATACGAGCACGGCAAGCCACGGAGCTCCGTAATTGAGAGGCAACGTCAACACCAGCATGTCAGAGCCGGCCGGCACTGCATGGGCGCCGCTTACGGCAAGCGCGACGATCGGTACGACAAACACGGAAAACATTCCGAGATAAAGCGGCAAAATCCAGCGTGCGCGCTGCACATCGCCACTGTCCGCGCACTCGATCACGCTGACCTGAAACTGGCGCGGCAAGCAGAAGATCGCGGCCGCGGCAAGCAAAGTTGCAATGAACGCGTTGCCGTTGAACATGGTAGAGGCGTTCTTGAGGCCCGCGGGAAGCTCGAATGGACGTCCTCGCAGTTGCAGCCAGGCGTACAGGCCGACAGCCACAAACGCCGTCAACTTGAGCAGTGACTCGAAAGCGATGGCGAGCATCAGTCCTTCGTGACGTTCCGTGGCATCGACTCGGCGGGCGCCAAACAGCACTGCAAACAGCGCCATGACCAACGCCACGGCGAGAGCGGAATCGCGATACCACGGTGCGGGTCCTGCGGCGGCGGTCGTCAGCGCCGCAATGCTGGCTGCAACGGCCTTGTATTGAAGGGCTAAATAGGGGATAGCCGCGGTGACCGCTATCAGTGTCACGAGCACGGCCAGCGAGCGGCTCTTACCAAAACGCGATGCGATGAAATCGGCGATCGACCCGACCTTGTGAGCTCGGCCAACCTCGACCAGACGCTCCAGAAACGGGAGCGCCAGCAGGTAAACCAGGGTCGGTCCGAGGTAAATCGGTAGGTATTCCCAGCCTTCCCGGACCGCAGAGCCCACGGCACCGTAAAACGTCCATGATGTGCAATACACGCCAAGCGCCAGGCCATAAATATAGGGCCGTAGCCGCTGTCGATTGGGATAGGTCGAATGCCGTTCGCCGTAGAACGCAATCGCAAACAGGAAGCCTAAGTATGCAACCGCCAATGCGGACAGCAGCCAGCCAGACAACATGAGCCCCATCCTGTTGTGCGACGCGCGTGCCCGGCATGCCGCTTTTTCATCTAGGCACGCCCGGAGTGTGGAACAAAACCATTCTAATATGGGGGGTTGTCTACCGCCATATATGGGCGTCCCCGGCCAATCTGCCGCTTGGGCCGATATCGCCGTCGACGTAGGTTGATCAGTCATTAAACCCGCAGCGGCCGCGGTACTGAGATTTCACGCTTGTATGGTACCAAAGTACCAGGGTACAATAATCGCCGATTGCGGAGGAGTGGTCATGGCAAATTCAACGGAGCGCTTTATGGTGGAGCGCATCCAGACCGGAGTACGTATGGAACGTCGTCTCCTGAAGGTGCTCAAAGCTCTGGCGGAGTACAAGAACATGACTCTCGGGGATTTGCTGGAGGGAATCGTGCTGCACGCGTTTGAGGGTAAAGCGCCATTTAACGCTCAGACGCAGCGCAAGATCGCGGAACTCAAGGGCATCTACGAATTGAATCTTGACGCGCGCGCTAGCCACCGGCTGAAGGAGCGGTGATGAGTGATGAGGAGTTCTTAGCAGCGCTCGAGTCCTGCGCGCTGAGTGAGCACGAATTCGGGCACTCCGCCCACATGCGCGCCGCGTACCTCTATACACTTTGCGGCGATCTTGCGATCGCCCTCGCCAAGACCCGCCGCGCAATCCAAGCTTTCGCAAACTCGGTTGGCAAACCCGATCGCTACCACGAGACGATCACCGTGGCATATCTGGCACTCATTCGGCAGAGGCTTCATGAAAATGGCAACGGCGGGGGCTGGGAGGGATTCGCGCGGACGAACACGGATCTCCTGGAGCGCGACCTCCTCCTGCGGTTTTATCCACGCGAGCAACTGGCGTCGGAGCTCGCGCGCAAGGTCTTTGTGTTGCCGCGTTCAGCGCGCGGGGCACGACAATCCGGGTAATTATGGCGAGTGCGCGCGGCCTTCTTAGTGGCTGGCTGTTGGCGCTTACAATTCCGTTGCTGTCAAACGCGGTGACAATCAGCGCGCGGAGCGCCGCGGGCCTGGACGACCAGGCGCGCATTGTTCTTGCGCTAACAGAACTTCTCGGCGCCGCGCTGTTTGCATTCGAGCCGCTGATTGTTGCGGGTTTTGCGCTGCTTCTTGGCGCATTTGCATTCGCTGCCGCAGTTCACATTTCTCTCGGCAAAGCGCCCTGGCAGCTGCTGTTTTACGCGCTTGTCGCGACGCTCCTGCTGTATTTCACAAAGCGCAGTAAGCGGATCGATACGGGCTCGTAGGCGCACCAGCATCCTGACCGACCGCGCTCCTCAGAGTCGCGAATCTTCGGTGAATAGCAATTCGACGCGCATCGGTCGACCACCGTGGATGAACTCGCCGATGAATTTCATTCGATTGCCCCCCGAGTGTACGTGAAATGCTCGCCGGCCTGATCGCCCGTTCCATCGAGTGTTACGGAATTTGCTGTGAGCGCCAGCAGACGCAATGCTGCGAGCACGCGCGAGATGTTTCGCGGCATTCGGAATAATGCGAGACTAAGCCGGGGCACCCGTGACCTTCGATGGCCAGGCGCGCGCCAGTAATCGAACAACAGTGGAACATTGAGAGGCACATTGAATGAATCGAACTGCTATCAAGATAGCGTTCTGTTGCGCAGCAGTTACTGGCGTAGCGGCAATCGCAAGTCCTGGTCCCAATCCGAGTGCACTTGGCGGGCCGATCGCGGCTCCCAAGGATCACGCATATCCGGGGGAGATTCGGATTGCAGTCGATGCATCTGACGTCGGGCGGCGTATCGTGCGCGTTCACGAGATCTTGAGCGGTATAAGCACAGATACTGTTCTGCTTTACCCTGAGTGGCTGCCGGGGACGCACGCCCCCGAGGGTCCTATCGACAGGCTCGCGGGGTTGAAGATCACGGCAAATGGCGCGCCGGTTTCCTGGACTCGCGATCCAGTTGACATCTACGCATTTCACGTTCATGCGCCAGCGAACGCCAAGCTGCTGGACATCGACTTTGAGTACTTGTCGCCGACCAGCCCTAAAGTCGCACCGCTGGAAATCAGCCGCGACCTTCTCATGCTCGAATGGAATTCCGTCGTCCTGTATCCGGCTGGATATTTCGCTCGCCAGATTCCGGTGGAGGCAAGCCTCACATTGCCCGCTGATTGGAAGTTCGGCTCGGCGCTGGAGGTGCTATCAACAAATGGCCCGCAAACGAAATTCAAGCGCCTCAGTCTTGAGGCTTTCATCGACAGCCCGGTGTACGCCGGGCGGTTTACGTCTCGTATCGACCTCGATCCGGGGAGCCCAGTTCCAATCCATCTTAATCTGTTCGCGGATCGCCCGACGCTGCTGCCGATGAAAACTGAGCAAATTGCAGCGTATCGTGCGCTAGTGCAGCAGGCGTATGTTCTCTTCGGATCGCACCACTATGCGCACTACGATTTTCTGTATTCGCTGAGCGATCAGATTCAGCAGGCCGGTCTTGAGCATCATCAATCGAGCGAAAACGGCACCGATCCGGAGGCATTTACCGAATGGGATAAAACCGCCTCCGACCGGGATCTACTGCCGCACGAATTCACGCATTCATGGAACGGCAAATTTCGTCGCCCAGCGGATTTATGGACACCTAACTACAACGTGCCGATGCGGAACAGTCTCTTATGGGTGTATGAAGGCCAAACGCAATACTGGGGGGAGGTGTTGGCTGCTCGCTCGGGATTGTGGACCAAACAGCAGGCCCTGGATGAGCTCGCTCTAGACGCCGCTTATTATGAGAACGAACCCGGCCGCAGGTGGCGCGCGTTGCAGGATACGACTAATGACGAGATCATCAATCCGCGTCGACCGATGTCGTGGCACGACTGGCAGCGATTCGAGGACTATTACTCGGAGGGCCAATTGATCTGGCTTGACGTTGACACCTTGATACGCGAGCGCTCGCACGGCAAGCGTTCACTGGATGACTTCGCGCGGTCATTCTTCGGCATGAATGACGGCAGCTTCGTGACGATCACGTATTCCTTTGACGATGTCGTCAAGGCGCTGAATGCGGTGGAGCCGAGCGACTGGGCCGCTTTTTTACGGGAGCGCCTCGATGGATTCGCAAAGCCGGCGCCATTGGATGGTTTGCGTCGCGGCGGTTACAAGCTGGTGTATACCGACACTCCTAGCGAGTTGGTGAAGGCGAGCGATGAGCAGCGCAAGCGCGTAGATTTGCGCTTTTCCATTGGTGTTGAGCTCGACGACAAAGATGGCACCGTGATGCAGGTCGTTTGGGATAGTCCGGCATTCAAGGCGAAGCTCACTGAGAGCGCGCAGATTCTAGCGGTCAACGACACCGCCTACAGTGCCGATGTACTAAAAGATGCGATCCGTGGGGCAAAGGACGCGACCCTGCCAATTGACCTCATCGTCAAAACCGGCGATCGCTTTCAGGTCGTCAGTATTGATTATCACAATGGACTGCGCTACCCGCATCTCGAAAGGGACGGATCGGCACCCGCACTGCTCGATGATATCTGGGCCGCGCGCAAGCCATCGCTCGCCGGCGCGGCGGGGCGGCCGTGAAGGAAGTGTCCGTCGCGCCATTGAGTCGATATATCGGCGCATGCATTCTGCTGGTGCTTGCAGGTCCGGTGCTGGCGCAAAGTGATTCCAATCATCGCGAGCCGCCGCTTCGAGCGCGCGATCTCGGGGTGCCCTTCGACGGCACGCCCGGCCAGTTCAATGCAATTACTGACGTTGCAGGTGTGGAGGTTGGCCATACCACGTTGATCTCCGGCAGCGGTGCGCTCAAGGTCGGCGTTGGTCCGGTGCGCACCGGAGTCACGGCAATCCTGCCGCGAGGGAAGGACTCCAATGACGCCGTGTTTGCCGGATGGTTTACCGAAAATGGCGCCGGTGAGATGACGGGCACGATCTGGCTGGAAGACTCAGGCTTTCTCAACGGCCCCGTGATGCTTACGAATACGCACAGCGTGGGAGTCGTTCACGACGCCGTCATCGCATGGAAGGTCAGGCGCGGCGTTCCGGACGAAGAAGGCTATTGGTGGTCGGCAGCCGTCGTAGCGGAGACCTGGGACGGTTACCTCAACGACGTCAACGGCTTTCATGTCCACCCCGAAGATGCCTTTCATGCGCTCGACGTCGCCCGTTCGGGCCCGGTCGAGGAGGGCAGCGTTGGCGGCGGAACCGGCATGATCTGCAATGAGTTCAAGGGCGGCATCGGCACTGCGTCGCGAGTGCTAGAAGCGAAAACGGGCGGCTACACTGTCGGCGTACTCGTGCAGTGCAACTATGGTGCGCGCACGGAGTTGCGCGTGGCGGGCGTCAACGTCGGCCGCGAGATTCCCGGACACACGGTCTGGGATGGCGACGTCGGTTCCATCATCGTGATAGTGGCGACCGATGCTCCACTGATTCCGACCCAGCTCAAGCGGGTGGCGCGACACGTGGCCCTCGGACTGGCCAGAAACGGTAGTTATGGCGGCAATGGATCCGGTGATATTTTCTTAGCGTTTTCAACGGCCAACCCCGGCGCCATTTCTCCGCACGGACTTCGTCAGCTTACGATGCTGCCCAACGATTCGTTGGACCCCATATTTCTCGCCACGGTCCAAGCGACTGAAGAGGCGGTCATCAATGCGATGGTAGCCGCCAAGACGATGACAGGCATCGACGACCGGACGGTCATAGCACTGCCGCACGATCGGCTGCGCGCAATATTGAAGAAGTACAACCGTCTGACTGAGTCAGGACCCGGTGAGAATCGGACCCGCTGATTTGCGTGCATTGGCGGCGCGTTGTTGGGGCAGGAGCGCAGCAGGCCCAATTTCCCGCATCGTGGATCAGACCGCTTCGTATTCGAGCGCATCGCGGGTTCTACGGGCTCGGCACGCCTGTCGTGGATGAGGTCCCGCTCCGCTTTTTGGTTCACGTAATTCCCTTGTGCTGCCGACGGGCGCTCCCGTGCTTGCGTTCTTTAGCACGTTCGGCAAGACGCCGCTGGGCACGGACCGCGCATTTGGCGGTGGACTTTCATGCATGTTGGGCAGTGTTCGCCAGCAGTTTTCCCCCGATACCGACGTAACCCCATGATCTATAGGTAGTTCGTTGCCACCACTAGCCCTTACGTCGGCCGGGGCTTTTCTCTCGGATGTGGGGCGATCCTGCGCGCGGGCGGGTAGCGCGTGCGGAGTGTGCTCGAGAAGCCATGCGTGCCTAGGGCTACGTGGACGCTGGTCCACTGTCCAATTGCGGCACGCGAAAACCGGACGGCGTTTGCGTTAACCTCCGCTGGGAACGTCTCGCATGGGAGGAACGATTCTTGCGACGCATGTGCCCTTCGAGCTGTCCAAGAGATCAACTGACAACAATCAATCCGGCGCTGCCATCGTTCCGCGACACCGCGACGCCTACTCCCTGGCGGCCTTGACGAACTTGTTAGAGAGCAGAACGCAACAGGATCGTTGACGTGGCACAACTTTTCCATCGGCGATTCGGGTTTTACGTCAAGGTCGGGCTACTGGGTCTGGCGATTGTCGCGGTCGGAGCCATCTTTCTGTGGCGTGCGTTGACTAACTATCCGGGTGGGTTGAACGAAGCGCTCGAGCAGCCGGTGCCCTTCAGCCATAAGCACCACGTCGGTGACGACGGGATCGACTGCCGCTATTGCCATAGCGCGGTGGAAAATTCAGCGTTTGCAGGAATACCGCCGCTGTCAACTTGCATGACGTGCCATTCGCAGCTGTACACGGAGCAGGTTGCGCTCGCGCCCCTTGTGGGCGCCTTTCAAAGCGGCATCCCGCTGCATTGGCAGCGGCTGTACAAGCTGCCCGATTTTGTCTATTTCAATCACAGCATTCACCTCGCCAAGGGCGTCGGTTGTGCTACCTGCCACGGTCAGGTCGACCTGATGCCCCTCACCGCGCGTGCAACGCCGCTCACCATGCAATGGTGTCTCGACTGCCACCGTAACCCGGAGCGGTTCCTGCGGCCGCGCGAAGATGTATACAAAGCGGACTGGCACGCGCAGGATCAGCTCGCCCTGGGCAGCCGCTTAGTTAACGAGTACCACATCGACAAACGCCGCCTTGCGGACTGTTCACTATGTCATCGCTGAGCGGCAATTCCGAATTCGCCTCGGGGGTTGATCGTGCGCAATTCGCGCTCACAAACGGCAGGGCGTTCTGGCGCAGTTTAGAAGAACTCGCTGACAGCCAAGCATTTCAGCAGTGGTTGCACCACCAGCATCCGCAGTTCGCACATGAGCTTACGGTCGATCGGCGCCGCTTTTTGAAATTTATCGGCGCATCGCTTGCACTGGCGGGCGTCACGGCATGCAGTCATCCACCGCAGGATGAGTTAGTTCCGTACGTGCATTCGCCACTCGGCCAGGTCGACGGACTGCCGCGCTTCTTCGCTACTACCCTCGTTCGCGAAGGTTACGCGCAGGGCGTACTCGTCGAGAGTCATATGGGTCGCCCGACCAAGGTTGAAGGCAATCCCGAGCATCCCGCCAGTCTCGGCGCCACCGACATTTTCGTTCAGGCGGCCATCTTGCAATTGTGGGATCCGGACCGCTCCCAGACAGTCATGCGGCACACCGATACCGCCTCGTGGGATGATTTCGCGGCCGCATTAGTGCAGCGGATCGAAAGCTGCGAGCGCACGGGCGGGTCGGGTCTGCGCGTGCTCACAGGGACCATTACATCACCCACCGTGTCTGCGCAGCTGGATTCGCTGCTGAGGAGGTTTCCACAGGCACGCTGGCACGTCCATCAGCCCGCGGGCAACGCCAACGCATATGAGGGCGCCCGGCTCGCCTTTGGAGCGCCGCGATCCACACGGTTGCATCTGGATCGCGCCAAGGTGATCGTCTCACTGGAGGCCGATTTTCTCACCGACTCGGCTGGCGGCGTGCGCTACGCGCGAGACTTTGCCGCGACGCGAACTCCAGAAAGCACGCATGGCGCGATCAGTCGTTTGTATGTTCTGGAGGCCACGCCATCGCTGACCGGAGGGATGGCTGATCACCGCTGGCCGCTTGAGTCTGATCGAATCGCTGACTTCGCACGGCGGTTGGCGCAACGGCTAGGTGTCGCACTCGACGTCGCCGGTCTTCCAGACGCACGACAGTCTCACTGGCTTGATGCGCTCGTGGCCGACCTGCAAGCCAATCGTGGCGCCTCGCTGATCGCGGTCGGCCCTTCGCAGCCTCCGTGGATGCATGCGCTGGGCCACGTGCTGAACAGCGCCCTCGGCAATGTCGGAGCAACGATTGACTACAGCACGCCGGTCGAAAAAGTGCCCGACGCCGATCGAGGGATCGTCGATCTCGTCAGGGAAATGCGCGCCGGTTCGGTTGATACATTGCTCATCCTGGACTGCAATCCCGCCTACGACGCGCCTGCGGATCTGAACTTTGCCGAAGCGCTGCGCCAGGTACCGCATATGGTACATCTGGGCTTATACACCGATGAGACCGGCGCGCTGGCGGAATGGCATCTGCCGTTGGCCCATCAATTGGAGACTTGGTCGGACGCGCGTGCCTATGACGGCAGCGCAAGCATCGCGCAACCTCTGATCGCGCCGTTGTACGCAGGACGCTCCGTTCTTGAAGTGTTGGCGATGATGCTTGAAGACGGTGTGCGCGATGCGCGCGCGATCGTGCGCCGCCAATGGCGCGAATTCTTTCCCGACGACGCTGCCTGGAATGAGGCGCTGCAGAGCGGAGTCATTGCGAATACGGCGTTGCCGTCGGTTGTGCTTCCTGTGAGCGCGGCTGCACTGACGCTGGCTACCCCCAGGAAAGCCGACGATGCGTCGCTTGAATTGCTGTTTCGTCCCGACCCTACCATCGGGGACGGGTTCTGGTCGAACAATGGCTGGCTGCAGGAGCTGCCAAAACCCCTGACGCAATTGACCTGGGACAACCCCGCACTTATCAGCCCGCAGCTGGCTGCGCAGCACGAGCTAGCAAGTGGCGATGTAGTTGAGCTGCACCTTGCCGGGCGCATGCTGCGCGTGCCCGTGTGGGTGATGCCGGGACAGGCCGCACGCAGCGTGACGTTGCATCTGGGTTACGGGCGGCGGCGCGCCGGACGGGTCGGCAATGGGCAGGGCTTCGATGCGTACGTCCTGCGCGCGTCATCCGCTGCGTGGAATGCCGGCGGGCTACGGCTTCAAAAAACCGGCGATCGCCACGACTTGGCAGCAACGCAGCATCATTTCAATGTGGAAGGCCGCGACCTTCTACGCGTGGGCACGTTCGCCGAGTATCAACGCGATCCACATTTCGCCAATAGAAATAATCCGTCGCCGACTGCGACGCCAAGTCTCTATCCGGATTACCCGCCCGGTGAATACGCGTGGGGGATGAGCATTGATCTCAATGCCTGCATCGGCTGCAAGGTCTGCACGATCGCCTGCCAAGCGGAGAACAACATTCCGGTCGTCGGCAAGGAGCAGGTGCAGCGCGGCCGCGAAATGCATTGGATTCGCGTGGATCGGTATTACGAAGGCACGGCGGACAACCCCCGCACGTACTCACAGCCGGTGCCGTGCATGATGTGCGAGCACGCTCCCTGCGAGGTCGTCTGTCCGGTGGGTGCGACAGTTCATGACGATGAAGGCCTCAATTTGCAGGTCTACAACCGCTGCGTGGGGACACGTTTCTGCTCCAACAACTGCCCTTATAAGGTGCGCCGGTTCAATTTTCTGCAGTTCACCGCGGAGGGCGAAACGCTCGCCGCGCAGCGCAATCCCGAAGTGACAGTGCGCCAACGCGGGGTCATGGAGAAATGCACCTACTGCATTCAACGCATCGAAACTGCGCATATTGAAGCTGACAAAGCGAATCGGCGCATACGGGATGCCGAAGTATTGACGGCCTGTCAGGCCGCGTGCCCCACTCAGGCGATCCGTTTCGGCGATATCGCGGACGCCAATTCGAGCGTGGCGCAGGCGAAGTCCTCGCCGCGCACCTACGTCATGCTGGGCGAGCTTAATACACGTCCGCGCACAAGTTATCTCGCGAGACTGCGCAATCCCAATCCGGCGTTGCCGGAGGAAAACGCATGAGCGCGCTACCGGGCGACGCGGCGCAGCCGTTGCTCCTGGCGCCGGGGCAGACTCACTCGACCGTCACCGAAACTGTGAGTGTGATTAGTCTGCATCGGCACTTCGGCTGGTACTGGCTTTCCGGGCTTGCCGTCGCACTGGCGCTGTGCTCGTTGCTGCTCTTTGGGGTCGGCTGGCTGTTGCGCCAGGGGGTGGGCATCTGGGGCATCAATATGCCTGTGGCGTGGGCGTTTGCCATTTGCAACTACGTATGGTGGATCGGCATCGGCATGGGTGGCACGTTCATTTCGGGCGCACTCTATCTAGCGCGCGAGGATTGGCGTAGCTCCATCAACCGCTATGCCGAAGCGATGACCGTGTTCGCCGTTGCGGTATCGGGAATTTTCCCGATCCTGCACCTCGGGCGGCCGTGGTTCTTCTATTGGCTGTTTCCTTACCCGGACGTGATGAACGTATGGCCGCAATGGCGCAGCTCCCTCGAGTGGGACTTCTTTGCGATCCTCGCGTATCTCAGCGTGTCAATCCTGTACTGGTACGTCGGCATGATTCCGGATCTCGCGACACTGCGCGACCGCGCGCCGACGTTGCGCACGGCTCGTTTCTACGGCTTTCTCGCCCTCGGTTGGCGCGGCGAAGCGCGACAATGGCGACGCTTCGAGAGCCTGAGCCTGCTACTCGCGGGACTCGCGGTGCCGCTGGTCTTTTCCGTGCACAGCATGGTCGCGCTGGATTTCTCCGAGGCGGCGGCGCCGGGTTGGCACTCCACCATATTCCCGCCGTTTTTCGTCGCCGGCGCGCTCTTTTCAGGCTTTGCGATGGTATTGGTGCTCGGTATACCCATGCGCCGCATGTTGGGACTCGAGGATTACATCACCGGCAGACATTTGAATAACCTCGCCAAAGTCATGCTCGCGGCTGGGCTCGTGGTGACCTACGGCTATTTCTCGGAAGTATTCAGCGCCTTCTACAGCATGGACCGTTACGAGCTGGCAGTCGTGCTGCGGCGCCTCACCGGCGCCTATGCATGGACGTTTTGGGCGACGATCGTTTGCAACGTGCTATCGATCCAGTTGCTCTGGTTTGCGCGTGTGCGCTCAAATGCCATCGTGCTCTTTGGCATTGCGCTTGCGGTACTCATCGGCATGTGGCTCGAGCGATTCATGCTCATTGTCACCACTCTTTACCAGGATTTCGTGCCATCGAGCTGGGGCATGTACTACCCGACGTTTTGGGATATTGCATTTCTAATCGGTTCGATGGGGTTGTTCTTGCTGATGTTTCTCCTGTTTGTACGCATTTTGCCGGTCGTCTCGATGTTTGAGCTGCGCAAACTCGTGCGCAAAGGGGAGGGCAGTACCGCGTGAACGCGAGCCACACGCAGGGCCTGCTCGTGGAATTCGCCGGTGGCGAAGAGCTGCTGAACGCGGTGCGCCGCGTACGTCGCGAACTGCCAAATTTCGTACTCGAGGCTTATTCCCCGTGTGCGGTGGAGGGTATGGACGAGGCACTCGGCTATTGTCGCGATGGTGTTGCGAGTTGGATGCTGCTCGGTGCCGTTATCGGCGGCGTGGGTACCTATGCGCTCGAATGGTACTCGGCAGTATTTAACTACCCGATCAATGTCGGTGGCCGGCCGACGGCGAGCTGGCCGGCGTTTCTACCGGCGGCGCTGGAGATGACAGTGCTCGGCGCGGCCGTATTCGGCGTGCTCGCTATGCTCATCGGTAACGGCCTGCCGCGCCTCAACCATCCGCTGTTCGACGTGAAGGCGTTTGAGCGCGCCAGCGCCGATCGGTTCTTCATGGTCGTGCACTTGCACGACCCGAGTATTGACGTACAGACCGTGCGCGAGCTGTGCAGGTCGCTGTCGGCGCTGGCGGTCGAAGAGGTGCCGCAATGACACGGCGCGTCTGGTGGATCGCCGTTGCGGCCTATGCGCTCTGCGGCTGTGAGCGCGAGATGCACGACATGTACGAACAGCCGAAATTCAAGCCACTGGCGCCGTCCAAACTGTTCGACGACGGCAATTCCTCGCGGCCGCAGGTCGCCGGCACAGTGCCGCATTCCGCCGGCGCTCTGGCCGGTAGCAGCAGCGGACGCAGTGATCCGATCAGGGCCAATCCGATACCCATCACGCTGCCTTTCATCATTCGCGGGCAGGATCGTTACGATGTCTACTGCGCCCCGTGCCATAGCCGCACGGGCGATGGCGACGGCATGGTCGTGCGCCGCGGCTTTCCGGCGCCGCCGAGCTACCACAGCGAACGCTTGCGCGAAGCGCCGGACAACCATTTTTTTCAAGTCATCAGCGACGGCTTCGGAGTGATGTATCCCTATGCGGATCGCATCACGCCCGAGGACCGGTGGGCAATTGTTGCCTATATCCGGGCGTTGCAGTTGAGCCGGCACGCGCCGAGCGCTGAGCTAAACGCGCTGGATGTGGCGGCATTGCGCAGTCTTCCACCATGAATGCCGCGCTCGTGGGCAAGCGCGGGCGGCGCCTTGCGCTCATGGTCGCAGTGCTTGCGCTTCTTGGGTGTGTGCTTCTGGGCTTAAGAGCGCCGCGGCAGACGCTCTTATCCTACCTGTTTGCATTTGTCTTCTTGAGCGGTTTATCGGTGGGCAGTCTCGCGCTCGCGATGGTTCATGTGTTGACCGGCGGCGCGTGGGGTCTGCATATGCGGCCGTTCCTTCTGGCCGCCGCCCGCACTCTGCCTCTGCAAGCACTGATGGCGTTGCCCGTCCTGATCGGCGTGCGGGTGCTCTATCCATGGGCGAGCCCGCAGCTGCTCGCCCACGACGCGCTGCTGCAGGCGCAGTCCTGGTACCTCGAACCGCATTTCTTCATGGGCCGCACGATCGCTTATTTCGCGGTATGGCTCGTCCTGCTAGTGTTATTTGAACGTCGGATGCAAAATTCAGCGCTTCTGCCGCGCATCGCCGCGCCCGGATTGATCGCTTTCGCGCTGACCGCCTCGCTCGCGGCCGTTGACTGGGTGATGTCGCTGCTGCCGCATTGGCATTCGAGCGTATTCGGCATGATGGTCGCAATAGGCTGGCTGCTGGCTGCGGCGGCGCTTGCAACTCTGTGTTTGATGCGCACCGTGAACGAGGCACAGCTGCCGCGCCTGTCATCCGACCTCGGTAATCTTCTGCTCATGTTCGTGCTGGTCTGGTCCTATCTCGCGTTCATGCAGTATCTGACCATCTGGATCGCGGACCTGCCGGCGGAAACAAGCTGGTACATTCCGCGCACGCTGACGAGTTGGCGAATTTTGGCGTGGTTTCTGATCGCCTTTCATCTTTTCGTGCCGTTCGCGGCGCTGTTGTCGCGACGCGCCAAGCGAAGTCGGACCTGCCTCGCCTGGATCGCGGCGCTTCTTTTGCTCGCCAATCTGGCCGATGCGCTGTGGCTCGTGATCCCCGGGGAACGGCCGCAAGGCTTCGCTTTAAGGTGGACTGATCTATTGGCGCCGCTTGGCTTGGGTGCATTGTGGCTGTGGGTCTTTAGCGGCCGCGCATCTCTACAGCGCATGCAGGCAAGCGCGCCGCTTTCAGGTCGGAGCGTGGCAGGACATGCTCGTGCCTGAGCGGCAACCACGACCGTTCGGCCACGAATCGACCGCGATCGCGACCGAGCGCGTGCTTTGGGTCGGAGCAGCCATTGCGGCGCTGGTGCTGGTCATCATTGTCGTGCTGTACCAAGTCGTGCAGCGTGACATGATTCCGCGGATCGCACGGCTCGCCGCAAAAGCCGCAGCGCTCCCGCCCGCGCCGCGACTACAAGCTCATCCGCGCAGCGATCTTGTGACATCACAACAGCAGGAGGAGGTGCTGCTGTCGGGTTACGCGTGGATCGATTCCTCTCATCGCATTGCACGCATCCCAATCGAGCGCGCGATGGCAATCTATGCAGCTGAACAGGCGCAGAAGAATCCAGCAGCCGCAGCGACAGGACCCGCGGCAACCGTGCAGGAGCGGCTTCAGTGAAGCACCTCGGCAAGCGGCGCGCCGGAGGTCTGCTTGCCATTGGGCTTCTCGCGGCTGGCTTAGCAAGCGCCGCCGCGTCTTTGCGCGCTCCTGTGGATCTGCGCTCCGAAGTCGGATTTGACCAGGAGCTCGGCGCGCAGCTGCCCCTCGACGCGAGGTTGCACGAAGCCAATGGCACGAGCATAGAGCTGCACGATGTGCTAGGTGGCAAGCCTGCACTGTTGGTGCCCGGCTACTATGGCTGCATCAATCTGTGCAGCGTCGTACGTGCCGGCGTGGCCAACGCGATCGCGCGTAGCGGGCTCAACGCCGGCAGCGACTTCGCTGTGATATTGCTCAGCGTCGATCCGCACGAAGGGCCGGCGGATGCGAGCAACGCTCAGCGCAGCGATGCGGCACAACACGCGGGCAGGGATATCACGCGTTGGCATTATTTGACCGCCGCGCCGGCTGTGAGCTCCGAAATCATGCGGCGCGTCGGGTTCCGCTATTTCTTTGATGCGCGCAACGGCGAATACGACCACGACGTCGGCGTCGTGCTGCTGAGCGCGCAAGGCAAGGTCACGCAATACTTGTTTGGCGCGCAGTTCGAGCCGCAAACGTTGCGTCTTGCGCTGGTGAATGCCTCCCAGGGGCGCATCGGCAATCTTGTCGACCATTTTTTGCTCATGTGCTGCGATTACGACCCGGCTACGGGTCGCTACAGCGTGGTCGTCGGCCGGGTGATGCAGTTCTTGGGCCTCGCGACGGTACTTGGCCTTGCGGCATTGGTGCTGTACCTGCGGCGCGGCGCAGCAAGCCGCGCCAAGCCCTCAGCTTTGCCATGAGCGCATTGAGCTCATTGCCGCAGGCCTCGAGTATCGCGCCGCAGGTCGACGCGCTCTTCTGGTTCATGTTGGCTCTGTGCGTCATCGTCGTGCTGGGGGTCCTGATCGCCATTACCGTTTACTCGGTGAAGTATCGGCGCGGCAGCCCGGCAGATCGCAGCGGGCGCCTGGCGCAGAGCACGGGCATTGAGCTGGCTTGGACCCTGATCCCACTGGCTCTCTTCATTGGCGTATTCACGTGGAGCCTTTTTGTCTTTGCGAGGATGCGCTCGCCGCCCGAGGACTCGCAGACCGTTTACGTGATCGCCAAGCAATGGATGTGGAAAGCGCAGCATCCGGGCGGGCAGCGCGAGATCAATGCCCTGCATGTTCCCCTCGGCCAGCCGATCCGCCTGACCATGACCTCCGAGGACGTAATTCACAGCTTTTATGTTCCCGCGTTTCGGGTAAAGCAGGATGTGCTGCCGGGGCGCTACACCCAACTGTGGTTCACCGCGACACAGCTTGGAAATTTCCCGCTTTTCTGCGCCGAGTACTGCGGCCTGGACCATGCGCGGATGGGTGGAAATATCGTGGTCATGGCCCCGGCAGACTACTCGCGCTGGTTGGAAGGCCACGGTGGAGCCCAAAGTCTCGCAGCCCGCGGAGCGACACTGTTTCGTAACCACGGCTGCAGCGGCTGTCATGGTGCGAATGCGTCGGTGCACGCGCCGGATTTGGACGGTCTCTACGGACGGTGGGTGCAGCTCGTCGACGGCAGCACCGTCATCGCTGACGATCGCTATATCCGGGATGCGATTCTGTTGCCGAAGCAGCGCCTGGTCGCGGGTTTCGCGCCGATTATGCCGTCCTTCTCCGGACAGTTGAGCGAAGAGGATCTGCTTGCGCTCATTGCCTACCTGAAGTCCACCTCGAGCACCGCGAATGACCCGCCGGCGATCGGATCGGAGAGCACTCATGAGCACGATTGACGCGACAATCCCGGTGCCCTCCGCGAGACAAGGTTTTCTCGACGGTGATGAAAGTTTGCGCGCATGGTTGAGCACGCGCGATCACAAGCGCATCGCCATTCTCTATGCGTTGGGCATTACCGGATTCTTCTTTCTCGGCGGCATTGCCGCGACCCTCATACGCCTGAACCTGGTTGAGCCCAACGGCTTACTCTTGAATGCTGAAACGTACAACAAGGCGTTTACCTTCCACGGCGTCGTCATGGTGTGGTTCTTTCTGATTCCCTCCATTCCAGCTACGTTGGGCAATTTCCTGCTGCCATTGATGATCGGCGCGCGCGATGTGGCTTTCCCGCGTCTGAATCTCCTTAGCTGGTATCTGTACATGGCGGGCGGTTTGTTCACCGTCGCCGCGCTGCTCGCGGGCGGCGTCGATACCGGCTGGACCTTCTACACGCCGTTTTCGACGATGTTCTCCAATACCAATGTGATCCTGGTCGTCGTCGGCGTATTCATTACCGGCTTCTCCTCGATCCTCACCGGGCTCAATTTCATCGTCACGGTGCACGCTCTGCGCATTCCCGGCATGACTTGGTTCCGATTACCGCTTTTCGTGTGGTCGATGTATGCCGTCAGCCTCGTCATGGTGCTCGCAACCCCGGTGCTCGCGATGACGCTGGCACTCATCGGGCTCGAGCGCCTGGCGCACGTGGGCATTTTTGATCCGGCGCTCGGCGGTGATCCCCTGCTGTTCCAGCATCTGTTCTGGTTCTACTCGCACCCCGCGGTGTACATCATGATCCTGCCGGCGATGGGGGTCGTGAGCGAGATTATCGCGTGTTTCGTGCGGCGCCGGGTTTTCGGCTACCGCTTCATGACGTACTCCATCTTGGCGCTGGCCGTCATCGGCTTTCTCGTCTGGGGCCATCACATGTTCGTCTCCGGCCAGTCGATGTACGCGAGCATGGTGTTCTCGATACTGAGCTTTATTGTCGCCGTGCCATCGGCAATCAAGGTGTTCAACTGGACCGCAACGCTGCATAAGGGCGACATTACATTCGAGGCTCCGATGCTGTACGCCCTGGGTTTCGTCGGACTTTTTATGATGGGGGGTCTGACGGGACTGATTCTTGCCGCACCGGCGCTCGATGTGCCGCTCACGGACACGTATTTCGTGATCGCACATTTTCACTACGTCATGGTGGGCGGCTCGGTCATGGCCTATCTCGGCGGCATCCATTTTTGGTGGCCCAAGATCACCGGCAGGACCTACCCCGAGGGTTGGGCTCGCTCGGCCGCCGTGTTGATGTTCTTTGGCTTCAACCTGACGTTTTTCCCGCAGTACATTCTGGGCTACGAGGGTATGCCGCGGCGCTATCACTCCTATCTTCCTGAATTTCAGATACTCAACGTACTCTCCTCGGCGGGCGCTTCAATATTGGCAGTCGCATACCTGCTGCCGGTCGCGTATCTGTTGTGGTCCCTGCGGCGCGGTGGTACCGCCGGCGACAATCCGTGGGGCGCTCGTGGACTGGAATGGCAAACAACCTCGCCGCCGCCAAAGGAGAATTTCCGGCGCCGGCCGGTGGTACGCGAGGCTTACGCCTACGACGAGCCAGCGCCGTGAATGCGCGCGCCGCCGACGTCGACTGGCGCGTCAACGGAACGCAGGTCGAGGAGCAGTACGACGACGCCACCCAGCAACGTGAGGCTGCGACGCTGGGGATGTGGGTGTTCATTGCGACCGAGGTGCTGTTCTTCGGTGTGCTGTTTGCGAGCTACACGATCTGCCGCATTCTTTACCCACAAGGATTCGCCGTGGCCAGCCGCCAGACCGACATGGCGCTCGGCACCGCCGAAACCGCCGTGCTGTTGATCAGCAGTTGTCTCATTGCCCTTGGCGCTCGCGCGGTCAAACTGGACCAGAACCGTTTGGCAGCGGGCCTCTTGGCGGGCACTGCAGCTCTTGGCCTTGGATTCTTGGTGATGCACGGTTTTGAGTACCACAAGGAGTACACCGAGCATCTGGTTCCCGGGGTCGATTTCCTGCAGCGCGGCCCTCAGGCGCGGGCAGTTGAACTGTTCTTCTGCCTGTATTACTGCATTACGGGTTTTCACTCGCTGCATGTCGCCATCGGTGTGAGCGTGATTCTCGTGCTGGTCGTGCGTGTGCTTCGCGGTTCGTACGGATCACAGCGTTACACGACGCCGGAATTGACGGCGCTGTACTGGCATTTGGTCGACATCGTGTGGATTTTTGTGTATCCCCTCATCTATCTCGTCGGGCGCGCCGGATGAGCACGGCCGCGACAGTCTCAAACGCCAGGCCGCGGGTTACGCCGGTGCGGCGGTATTTGTGGGTGCTCGCCGCCCTGCTGGCATTGCTGGCGCTGAGCGCCGGTGCGGCCCTCCTCAAGCTTGGAGTGTTCAACACGGTAATCGCTCTGGGTGTGTCGGTGGCCAAGACCTTGCTGGTGATGGCAGTCTTCATGCACGAGAGCGAAGCTCGTCGATTGACGCGGATCGCCGCCGCACTCGGGTTCGTTTGGCTGGCGATCCTGATCGGCCTCGCGCTCACCGACTTTCTGACCCGCGTGCCGGTGCCGCCGCCCTGGTGAATCGGGCTGCTGCCTGATGCAGGCGGCGGGTCTTCATCCGACCTCGAGGGCGGCTCTCCTAGCTGTGCGCCGGCGCAAGATTGCGCGGTGCCGCGAGACCCCTGTGCGCGGTCATTTTTCGCGGACGTAATCGCCCGGCGCATCGCCGAGCACGGTATAGCCCTCTGCGGTCGCGCCGCTCGCGGGCGGCGCGACCTGCGGCATGCTCGAATGCGTGCGCAGCCATTGTTGCCAGCTGGGCCACCATGAGGTTGCGCGCATTTCCGCCTGCTTCAGCCACTCCTCGGGACTGAGAACTGTCGTCGCATCGTTCCACGTCATCAGGCGATGCCGCCGTCGCGGATGCACGGGTCCGCTGACGATGCCGGCGTTGTGTCCGCCGCTCGTCAACAGAAACGTATAGTCCGTGGAGCGCGTCAGGGCGCGCATTTTGTAGACGGAACGCCATGGCGCGACATGATCCGTCTCGGTGCCGACGACGAACAGCGGCACCGTGATGGATTGCAGGTGAATCGGCTCGCCGGCCACGGGGAATTGGCCAAGAGCCAGCTGGTTGTGCAAAAAAAGCCGGTAGAGATACTCGGTGTGCATGCGCCAGGGCATGCGAGTGCCGTCGGCGTTCCACGCCATGAGATCATTTGGGGTATCGAGTTTTCCGCGCAGGTACTTGTTGACCGCGGGTGTCCAGAGCAGATCACGCGAGCGCAACAACATGAAGGATGCCGCCATCTTGTCGCTCGCGAGGACGCCCTGCTTGTGCATGACCGCTTCGAGCATCTCAAGCTGGCTCGGGCTGATGAACAGTGACAGCTCGCCGGGATCGCTGAAATCCGTTTGCGCCGCGAGTGTGGTGAGGCTCGCAATTCGATGATCGTTGTCGCGCGCAAGCGCAGCGGCGCCGATCGCGAGGAGCGTTCCGCCGATGCAATAGCCCACCGTATGGATCTTGGCCTTCGGCACGATCGCGCTGACGGCAGCGAGCGCTGCCCGCAGCCCAAGTTCCAGGTAATCGTCCATGCCAAGATCGCGATCGGCCTCGTTGGGGTTCTTCCAGGAGATCATGAAGACCGTGTGACCTTGAGAGACGAGGTAGCGCACGAGGGAGTTCACCGGCGACAGATCAAGAATGTAGTACTTCATGATCCATGCGGGTGTGATCAGGATGGGCTCGGCATAGACGCTCGGCGTCTGCGGCGCGTACTGGATAAGTTCGATCAGTCGATTGCGCAGCACGACTTTGCCGGGAGTCACCGCGACCTGTTCACCGACCCTGAAATTTTCAGAGCCCGCCGGCGCGCCGCGATTGAGCGTGCGCTGCATATCATCGACCCAGTGCTTGAAGCCACGCACGAGGTTCTGTCCGGACTCGGTACGCGTCGTTTCGAGGAGTTCAGGATTTGTATTCAGATAATTGGACGGCGAGGCCGCTTCGAGGATCTGGCTGCTCGCAAAGTTCACGAGCTTGGCATTCTTGTCGGCGACCCCGGGAACGTCGCTCACGGCCTGCTGCCACCACGACGCCCAGTTCTGATACGCGCGCGTATAAATGTTGAAGGGCCATTGGCTCCATGCCGCGCCCGCAAAGCGCGGATCGCTCGAGGAGGGGGGCAGGGGTGTCCCGGAACTCGCCTGCAGTGCGAACTGCCAAGTGTCGAGCGCGCCCTGCAGCGCCGCAGAGCCGAGCTCGGAGGATTTGTGCGGATGCTGCGTGAGATTCAAATACCAATCCCACCATGCGGCAATATAGTCATCGGGGGCGATGCCGCCGGTGACGGCGGCGAGTTGGGCGTACAGATGACGCCGCAGCTGTCGTTCGTCGCTCAGCGTGTCGACGGGCGCTACACTCGGTAATTGGGGCGTGCTCATCAGGTTGTTTTCATCGCAAGGACCATGCTGAAGGTTAGCGCATGCCTCGAACTCCCACAGAAAAGGGCGACCGAAGTCGCCCCTGTTCTGAACCTCGCAAGACGAGGGATCGTCAGATTACGCGGCCTTTTTGGCGGCCTCGGTAACCTTGGCAGTCGCTTCGCCGAGCCACTGGGTCACGGCACCCTGCGTTTCTGTCGCGATCGCGGTGAATTCCTGCGCACGCTTCTTCAACTGCTCGCCGAAGCGGCCGTTGATCTCGGTGTGCTGGGATGCGAGTTCCGTGACGGACTTCGCGCCCACCGCAGCCTTCGTCTGCGCAAGCGACCAATCAAGATAGTCGCCGGCAACTGCGAACTGGTATCGCGCGAGGCGCTCTACACTCTTCATCGCTTCCTGCTGCGCGCGCAACACGGGCGCGAACGCACTGCGATAGCTGTCGAACCAAGTATTCATATCAAAGGGTCGGTCTGTCATGAGGCTCTCCTAGAATCGTAACTAGCGGTCAATCTGGAGTTGAATCATACACCAATTTGTATGCGGTGCATACAAAATCGCCCGATGCGACTGAGCGATGGTGGTATGGAATGTAATGCCATGTTTTATAAGAGAATATTATAGATCCTTCTATACTTCGGAGAGGTCATGGGAGCGGAATTAATGCGACGCAAGAGGCGTTGCAGCGGTTAAGGCAGGGATGGAGAGACTATGGAGCACACTGGCAAACGAGAGCGCTTCGAGATTGAGCATCCCAATATGAGGCCAAGCGTCCGAGGACGCCGAGACCTGCCTGGGATCGACCGCTCACTTT